>CEQY01115588.1_pt1 | contig 11830 bp, 12 predicted proteins | sample 361391 | NCBI WGS metagenome assembly CEQY01 (sample SAMEA2621075, study PRJEB7988) | marine metagenome | isolation source: saline water (ENVO:00002010), including
GGCGATATTATAGTAGGGTTTGATAACGCTGAAGTGTCTTCATTTATAGATTTCAAAAATATGGTTCAGGATTTAAAAGAGCCCAAAGAAATTTCTCTTTCCGTTTTGAATTCAAAGGGATTAAGAACAGTGGAGTTAACGCCTAAAGAGACTGTTTATAATGAGAAAAAAGTTCTATTGGTTGGTATTGAATCGGGGATCATCGGTTTTGGTAAGATGATTGAGTTTCAAGCAGACGGTATCTTTTCTGGGCTATCAATTGCGTTAAAGAGAACTGTAGATGGAACGGTTAATGTTGTAGGGATGTTTAAAAAGCTTATCTTCGGCGAAGTCTCTGTAAATAATCTTGGTGGACCGATTGCAATAGGTAAAGCTGCAAATGATTATTTTGACTTAGGCCTATCTATGTTTTTAAGGTTAATGGCCTTGATCTCAATTAATCTTGCCGTTATTAATTTGTTTCCAATACCCGTCTTAGATGGTGGACATATAGTTTTTATATTGTTTGAGCTAGTGAATGGTGGACCGTTATCTCGGAAAAAGCTTCTTTATGCACAACAATTTGGGATGTCATTACTTTTTCTTCTCATATTTGTTGCTGTATTTAATGATATAAAGAGATTTCTACTTTGATATGTACCTCTACTTAGATACGTCGGAGGATTTAACTCTAGCGGTAATTCATTCAGATTATGAACTCATTGAGCTTAGTGAAATTAAAACCAAGAAAACTTCACTAGTTTTACAGAGCTCTATTGATGAATTAATGCAAAAACACGAAGTCACATTCTCAAAACTAGAAGGGATAATTTTTTGTGCAGGTCCAGGTTCCTATACTGGAATGCGAGTCGGCCAGGGCTTTGTAGATATTTGTGGATGGCAAGGGATCAAGACTTATTCTTTCTATCATTTTCAGATTCCAAAAATATTAAATAGAGATAAAGGTTATTGGATTTCTAAAGCTTTTAAAGGGGAAGACTTTATCTTTTCTTGGGATCAGAAAGGTGAGAGCCAATCGCTTATTCAAAGTAGCGAAAGTTTAACCAAAATGAATGGAGAGCTTTACTCTAGGTTTTCACAGTTTAATGATCAGAGCGTTATCTCAACTCAAGCGTTGCTAAAAAATCACTTAAAAGAAATTACAGAATATGTGGTTGAAAAAAACTTACAAGAACCACTTTTCTATTATAGGCCTTTAGAGGTTGAGTTTAAGGTGCCAAATGCTTAGATGGTTTTATCTCTCAAGGGAGACTCGATTTCGATTGGTTCTTCTCTTTTTTCTTTTCCTCTATTTTGCTTCTTGGTGGTCTATCTTTTTTCTCATCTTGAGTTATGTTGGTCTCTTGTTTCTCTTCTATAGAAAACAAATCAACTTTACTTCAAGACGTGCATTGGATGATAATTTGATTCTCAGTCCCGTCAGTGGAAAAATTGTAAATATTGATAAGTCGGATAATGAAAAACTGAGGTTGGATATTAAAATGAGATTATTCGATGATTATGGTATTTTGATGCCATTCTATGGGGAAGTCATTTTCTATCAAAGAACAGATCAGGGACTTGAGGAGTTTGAGGCATCCTCTGGAAAAATAGGATTTACAAAGATTTTAATTGAAAAGAGCCTATTTAGTCCTAGGATTTTTGTGAGAGCCGGAGACAAGGCAAGTTCTGGAGTTTTCCTAGGATATAAACCATTCGGTGGTATAATAAAGATTGAAGTACCAATAGCTTGTGAGATTCTTGTTGAAGAGGGAGACGAGATATTATCAGCTCAAACAATTTTAGCGTCACTATAAAGACTAAGAGGATTGAAGTGGAACCTAAGAAAAAACCAGATAAATTAGCATTTTTTCTTCCTAATATTTTTACATCACTAAATATTGCCTGTGGATTTACGGCTATATTATTTTCTGTACAACAAGATTTTTCAAAAGCTTGTTTCTTAATCATTTTAGGAGCCGTATTTGATAGCGTTGATGGAAGGGTTGCACGACTTGTTGGAGCTCAATCTTCATTTGGCGAACAATATGACTCTCTAAGTGACTTAATTACTTTTGGAATGGCACCAAGTTTAATTTTTTATAATAAGTTTTTGATCGGGACCGGTCGAGTTGGAATGGTGGTCTCATTTTTCTTCCTTCTGTGTGGGGCTTTGAGATTAGCTCGCTTTAACGCTAATATAACTAGGGTTAAGAGTGATTATTTTCAGGGAATACCAATTCCAGGGGCTGCTAGTGCAATTATTGGGTATATTTATTTGTCTGATGTATTTCCCACTTATTTGAATAATAGCTATTTTGCTGTTCCCTATATTTCATTTTATGCCTTTTTAATGATTTCAAACTTACCTTTTAACTCCTTTAAAAACTCTAAATGGGTCCGTATTCATAAACGAAAGAGTTTGTTTATCATCATAATTTTGGCCATTTCGATTTTGAGCTATCATGAAGTGATGTTGTTTGCTGTAATATCAGTCTATGTTGTAGCTAGCATTCTATATTTGCTTACTCACCGGAAAAAATTTGCTCATATTTTTGACTGGGATGAGGATGAAGAAAAAGTATAAACTTATTATTGCTTTTGATGGCAGCTCTTTTCATGGTTGGCAAAAGCAAAAAAATACCACTCTAACTATTCAAGGTCTGGTTGAAAAAGCATTAAGCGAAATCTTCAAGGAAAAAATATATACGCAAGGTTCAGGTAGAACTGATGCAAAAGTTCACTCCATAAATCATCACGTAGTTTTTGAAGCTCCTTTCTCAATTGAGACTCAAAATCTTGTGAGAGCGCTCAACTCTCATTTACCTAAGACAATCAGGTGCTATTCGGTTGATAGTCTTGAAAACGATCTGATTGCTACATCTGATGCTAAATATAGGCGCTATCAATATTTGTTTTCTACAGAAGAGATAGCAACTCCTTTTCAAGAAAAGTTAATGACTCATATTCCCTACCCTTTGGACATCGAAAAGATGAGGCAGGCGTCAGAGCTATTTGTGGGGGCACATGATTTTAGATGTTTTATGACTCAGGGAAGTGACCCGAAGTCCACGAAAAGAGAAGTTTTTAGTTCACGGATTACTGAATGTAGTGAAACTTTTCATGGATTATTTCCAGAGCATTATCTCTTTGAAATAGAGGCCACTGGATTTTTGAAGCAGATGGTCAGATTGATATTTGGTGCACTTGTTGAAGTGGGAAAAGGAAGACTTGAGTTAGAAAGAATCCAACAAGCTTTGAAAAATCCCAATGGAGAGCATATCGCTCCTTGTGCGCCACCAGAAGGACTATATAAAGCATTTGTGAAGTATTAAAGTCGCTATTGCTTTGACATTATCGGTCTAATTGGTTAATTTCAGGCATTACAAATGAAATTTAATTCACCGCGCAAAAGAGGTCATAATGTCTTATTCTGTTGAAAGCATAAACGGATGCACAAAGAAACTAGTTTTTAACTTTGAAGGTGTTGATTTATCAACTCAAATTGAAGATGCCTTAAAAGAAAAACAAAAAAATTCTAACTTAAAAGGATTCCGAAAAGGTAAAGCTCCGATGAATTTTGTAAAACAAGTTTATGGCGCTCAGGCTGAAAACGATGCCCTTTATAGATTTGTTTCACAAGAATTTTACAAAGCGGTTCAAGAAGAAAAGCTTCAAGCTGTAGGCTATCCAGCTTTTGGTAATACAAAATTTGAAAATGATAATGTGAGCTTCGAGGCTACTGTTGAAATTTTTCCTGAGGTAGATGTTAAAGACTACTCTTCGTATGAATTTACAAAAGGCGATGATTCAGTTTCAGATGCCGACTTTGAAGAAATGAAAAACCGCTACCTTGCTCCTAAAGCAGAAATGGTAGAGGTTACGGATGAAAATAAAACTTTGGAAAACGGATTGTTTGCCGTTTTCAATTTCGAGGGAGAAAAGCCAGACGGAACTAAACCAGAAAATATGAAAGCAGAGGAATTTCTGCTGGAAATTGGTTCTGGTCAATTTATTCCTGGATTCGAAGAAGGAATGGTTGGACTTAAAAAAGGTGAAAAGAAAACAATCGAAGTCACTTTCCCTTCTGAATATCACGAGCCAGATTTAAGAGATATGGGGGTGAAGTTTCATGTGGAGCTTTTAGAAATTAAAGAAAGAAAAGTTCCTGAGCTTACTGATGAATTGGCCAAAGAATTTGGATTTGAATCAGTTGAAGACTTCAATACTAAAAATAAAGCAAGGTTGGTAGATCAGAAAAAACGTGAAGTTTCCTCTCAATTAAACGAGCAGATTCTAAAAAAACTCGTAGAAGATAATCCGTTTGATGTTCCACAAGCATTGATTGACCAGCAGAAAACTGCTGTAAGAGAAGATCTTGGTGCAAATCTGAGACAGCAAGGCTTTGATGAGTCTATGACTCAGCAATATTTTGAGAAATGGGAAGAAGACATTATTCAAAAAGCTGAGTTTCAAGTCCGCTCAGGTCTTATTCTAGATAAGATTTCAAAAAAATATGAGATTGAAGCTACCGAAGAGGATTTTAATAAGAAAATCGATGAGATGGCGACTCAATCAGGTATGGAGCGTGATCAAATCTCTGGTTATTATTCTTCAAATGAAAATATTAAAAATAATATTATGTATGCGATCCGAGAAGAAAAAACTTTTGATAAATTAATTTCAGAAATGAAAGTAAAGTAAGTTTTAGGCCCTCTTTCTAGGGGGCCTAAATTTTGTATCCCCCCCACTCAATATTTTTACTCCTGCAATTCAAATATTCGTTACATTTTCGATCTAAAAAGTCATAAGCCTTGAGCTGTTCACCTAATCGTCCCGGCGATAGAAAGAATTTTGTGGGAGAGGAATAATTCCAGTTTGGCGTCACCGGTGTGGGAAGCAGCAAGAGAGTCACAAAGATAATTTTGGGATACTGAATTTTAAGACTAATGAACAGAGTCAGCAGAATACTGAGGCTAAAGCCAAAAACAAAAAGTTGAGAGCTTTCATTTACGACCCACTCTATGAGTTTGAAGTAGGGAGAAAGATTAAACTCAGCTGAAGATGGAAGAAGGGAGTTGAAAAATATAAGTGGGAAGAATGCACTTGATACGAGAGTGATAATTGGATTTAGAATGAAAATTAGAATATTGGACTCACTTCCTGAGAGGCTATTTAGTAAGAGGTTTTGAAAATTTAAATAGAATAAACATTTTATAGGGTTCTTTCTGAATATAATTATTGTTCCCCAAAAAAGAAGGCTATAGAGAAAGCTGAGAGGTTCTTGAAATTGACCTAGAAAAAAACTAAGCACGAATGTGAGGGCGAAGTGCAGTTCTAGACTCGTTTTTTTTAAAACAAGATGAAGTATCTTAAAAATGAGTACTCTCTCCATAGATGCATAGCTGTAGTAATAGTTTAGAAAAATAAGAAATGCGACCAGAAGCAAAGAGAGTATCTTTTTAGGTAAAAAGCGAATAAAGAAAAAACTTGAGAGATGTAAGCCTGAAGGAGTGAATAAATGAAGCAGACCTAGTTGTCTAAGACCTCTTTTTAGTTGATAGCCAATTTTGGCTTTATCCCCAGTGATCATAGAATAATAGAGCGGGGATTTGAGATTTCCCTTTGATAGCTGGATTGATATAAAAGACTTCTGAGGTTGTTTACAAGGGAGTTTTAGGGAATGAGCGATAAATAAAAGGCTTAATAAGACTAAAATCCCGTGATGCATGCTAGTATTCATGCTAGATATAAACTAATTAGAGAATTATAAACCATTGAATTATGGGTTGATCAACGTATAGGGTTAGAATAAAAGAAGGATCAATAATGAGAATTTCTACAGTTTATAAAGATCAGATAGATTTTTTCTTAAAAGAAGACGAACTTGAAAGATCGTCTCAATATATTTTGTCTCTACCAAGTGACCAAGTGGTTTGCCACTTAAAACTAAAAGATGATTTGATGCTTGCAGGAGCTCCTTTTTTTCATGCGGTTTTTGAACATCTTGCCCAAAAACCATTAGATATGCAGACTGTTCTTAATTGTGAAGGGCAAAGCTTTAAAAAATCTGATCAAAAAATTATCGAGTTTAAGCTTCCCTTTAATATTGCTTTAAGTGGAGAGAGAATAGCTCTTAATCTGCTGCAAAGAGCCAGTGCGATTGCTAGTTATACGAGTGAAATGGTGCAAGCTGCCGGAGAGGTGAAAATTTTAGATACGAGAAAAACCACTCCGGGTCTTAGATTTCTTGAAAAGTATGCCGTAAAGATTGGAGGGGGGCATAACCATAGACTCTCTCAGACCGATATTTGGATGATTAAGGATAATCATAAGAATTTCTTCGGTGGCGTTGAAAAGGCAATTGAGTATTTTCAAAATTTGGGCGGCTTTTATCAGCCTATTGTTCTTGAAATTCACGATGTCCCTGAGATTAAACCAGCACTTGATCTCGGAATTAAGCATTTTCTTTTAGACAATTTTTCCGAGGCTCAAATTCATGCGGCTGTAGCGATCAAGCCTAAAGGTGTAACTTACGAGCTATCTGGCGGAATCAATTTGCAGAATCTAAAAGAGTTGAGTCTTTCTGGAATTGACTGTGTGAGTTCAGGATCGTTAACTTACAATGCTCCTCATAAGGATATCTCCCTTAAAATAAATGAGTAATTCTTACATAGCACTGGTCGAATGAAGCCAATATTCATAATATAGCGCCCTTATGGACGTTATAAATAGCACAGATAGTGGAAAAGCTCTTTATTTTACAAGCTTAGGTTGTTCAAAAAACCTTGTAGACTCTCAAGTAATGTTGGGGCACTTGGGACTTGATGGTTTTTCTATTTCACAAGCACCCGAGACCGCTGACGTTATCATTGTAAACACCTGCTCGTTCATTGAAGCCGCAAAAGCAGAAAGCATTGAGACTGTACTCGATCTCTCAGACTTCAAAGATCCTGAAGTAGGAAATTGTAAAGCGTTAGTGATGAGTGGCTGTATGGCCCAAAGGTATTCAGATGAACTTGAAAGAGAGATGCCTGAAGTTGATCTCTTTATTGGAACCGGAGAATATCATAAAATAGTTCCTCTTTTGAAAGCTTTTAACGAAGGTAAACTTGAGAAGAAATCGTTCGTAGAAATCCCAAAATATATTCACACCGAATTTGACCCTAGAATGAATACTTCACCTGGCTATATGGCCTGGTTAAAAATAAGTGAAGGATGTAATCGAAATTGTACATTTTGTATTATTCCCACTCTTAGAGGTAAACTTCGATCGAGAAGTGTAGATTCGCTTGTTTCGGAAGCAAAAAATTTAGTAGGGCAGGGAGTGAAAGAATTAAATCTAATCTCTCAAGACTTTTCTGATTATGGTTCTGACTTTGAAGGCTTCGGTCGAGTGGATAATAAAAACCCTGTGATTTACGATCTTCTTAAAAGCTTAAACGATCAAAGTGGAGCGGACTGGGTTCGAATTTTTTATTTCTATCCTGATGACTTAACAGATGATGTAATGGACGTCATTGCAAATTCAGAAAAAATTTGTAGCTATCTTGATATGCCTATCCAGCATTTTTCAAGCAAGGTTCTTAGACGAATGAACCGCAGGGCCACGAATGAATTAATTTTGAGCAAAATACAGACGTTACGAGAAAAAATTCCCGATATTGTCCTTAGGACATCTGTCATTGTTGGATTTCCAGGTGAAACGCAAGAGGACTTTGAGATCCTACTTGAGGGAATTAGAGAATGTCGCTTTAATCACCTTGGTGTTTTTAAATACTCTGACGAAGAAGGGACTCCAGCTCTAAGACTTAAGGACAAGGTCCCACAAGAAGTTATAGAAGAGCGTTTTCAAACGATCTATGAAGTCCAAAAAGAAATAGCGAGAGAATTGAATCAAGCTTATCTCGGAAAGACTCTCGAGGTTTTAGTTGAAGGGGTGCATGAGGAAACGGATCTTCTTTTGCAAGGAAGACATCAGGGGCAAGCTCCAGATATTGACGGTAAAGTCATTATAAATGATGGCATAGCAAAACCAGGTGATATAGTGATGGTTAAAATTACTGACGTTCTAGACTATGATTTAGTAGGTGGAATTGTAGATTAATGTTCGCCAACTGACTTTCTTCTCTCACCTTCAATTTTTTTCTCTAAATTTTGTACCTGATACTTAAGCATTCCATAATCTTGAGAGTTCTTTAGTTGATGCTTGAGCATCTGATCTTCGATTCTTTTTAAATCAAATCGAATACGATTAAGATCTTTGGATAGATTGTCTTCGACTGAATCTAGTTTAGTGGCTATTACCGAAGCAATACGCTCGGCTAATTGGCTTTGGAATTTTTCATTGAATAGGTATTTCAACATAATTACCTCTTTAGTAATTATAGCTAAATGATAGAATATCTTTCTAGGGAAGAAATTTCTGCATGCCTTAGAAATTCAATAGGATAGATATGAAATTAAGTCTTTTTTTCGTTTTTTTACTAGTTAGTACTCAAAGTTTTGCTTTTGATCTCAATGAAGTGGTCAATGATCTGAAGGCTGAAGTGAAAAGTCTTATGGGTGAGAAGGAGATAGAAACTCCTAAATATCAGGTTCCTGAACTCCCCGCAATTGTTAACGATCCTAAATCTGTAGATGTATATTCGAAAAAAGGAGCTATTTATAAAACAGGAACAAAATATAGAAGTTTAACAAAAAGAGAAAGAGCTAAATACCAATATCTCTTTTTAAAAGAACTTATCTACGTGGTTAGGGGCGCAGAAGCTACCGATCAGGAACTTACAAATTATATGAATGTTCTAGATCAAGGTGGCAATAGAGAAGGAATTTATCGCTCTTTAGTGGTAAGTTCAAATTATCAAGAACTCGAAATGTATCAACAATCTCCGAGTCAGCGTGTTCTGGACTTTACTCAAGAGTATGCTGTGAAATATCTTAGAGTTAATTACGAAGTAACGAAAATGAAGGACTATAATGTTTGGTCTATAAAGAGGCTACTTGTGGATAGAACCTTGGAGCAAATTGATGCCTTCCCAAAAGATGGAAAAGATCTTTATATTTGGTATGCCGTTTTATCAGAAGAACTAGCGAAGCGTTTTGCCATTTGGAAAAACAAAGTGCGTTCGAATACTAATCCCGATACCCATATTAAATGGGCACAATCAGTTCCTTTTCAACATTTAAAGTCAGAAGTGATAATTAAACTCAATAAAGTTTTTAATTACCTACAAGAAAAATAAGCTTTAACGATAGAAAGGATTTTCAAGATTAAAGAGAGTTCCCATTAATCTTTCAACCCCTAAAGCCACTCCAGCCGAGTTGGGATATCCTCTTTCCATCATTTGAAAAAATTGTTCAGGTGCGGAAAGTTCGTATCCGTAAGTTTCTTTTTTAAACTTCGCTTGTTGTTTGAAGCGATTTGTAATTTCAATGAGGTCTGTAGATTCATTAAAGCAATTAGCAATCTCGATTCCTTTTATATAACACTCAAATCTTTCACAAACTCTGGGATCATTTTCTTTTATGGTCGAAAGTGCTGCAAGGGGAGCAGGGTATTCACTCAAGATTAAGTAGGGATGATTTTTCAGGTGAGGTTCAATCAGGTTAAGAAAGATAAGAAAAAAATAATCATCATATTCACAATCTTGGCTTGGTAGAGGGACTGATTTTAAGTCTTTTGAAATTTTATTTTTAAGCTCACTAGCATCTTCAAATGCTAAAATATCAAAATTTGCATACTCTTGCACAATGTCTTGAATCGTTCTTCTTTCAAATTTAATTGTGTCTTTATCAAATTGAGTCTTAAGTGAATTGACGAGATTTTCTATATCATCCATGATGGCAAAATAGTTTGCATCTCTTCGGTACCATTCTAACATGAGAAATTGATTTCGATGATGGGGAGAGTGAGGCTCATCTCTAAAGCAGTAAGATATTGTATAAATCTTAGAGAGTTCTCTTACTTGGGCCAAAACTTGTTTCATCTCAAATTCGGGAGAAGTGTGAAGGTAGAGCTGACTTAATTTACTTTGCTTGCATTGATAAAGCTGAAAAGGGTGAATATGGGTTTCCATTCCAGGATTTTCAACGGCTGGGGGAGTAAGAATCTCTTTAAATCCATGAGAGTGAAAAAAATTTCTCATGGCCTCGATTCCCATAACTTGGTAATTTAGCCCAATGGAATTGACCAATTTAAACCTCCCAAAAACTTTCTCTGACCTAGATCAAAGACTCGTCTCACAAGACTTAACTCAGTGGTCGGGAGCGGTCAATTTACTTTTCGTTGAGGATTGTATTCTTCTGATAAAACGAAGTGACGAGATGCCTTCTCACAGGGGACAAATTGGCTTTTTTGGAGGACACAAAAATCCAGGCGAAATTGAACCCATGATAACGGCAGGGCGAGAGTGGTCAGAAGAGTCTGGCTTAGCTTCGGACGACATCGAGTACATAGGTCTTCACCAACCGGTGAGAACTTCACGCAATAGAATGATAATTCCTGCTGTAGGTTATTATAAAGAAAGTCTAAACAAGCTTTTTAAAACTGTCGTATCTAATGGAGAATGGTCTAACCTGGTGGCTGTAAAGATCGATAAAGTTAAAGACGAAAATTTATGGACAAGTGCACAAGTCCTTTCCGGAAAAGATCAATTCTCTTTTCATTTTTTCCCTTTGATTGAGGATCATACAAGGTATTATCATGATGATTTTGCAGTGCCTTATACTTTATGGGGGGCAAGTGCCAAAATGATTTTGAACTTCTTTAAAAATCCAAAGCTTGATGATAACTTTCCCCTGTTTTAATTTAGGCTAAATTTAAGGACCTCATATGCTAAGTAATATTGCTGCTTCACCGGTAGATTATGCTGCGATTGCAGCTATCTTTGTTCTCATTGCCACCACATTTGGAAATATTATTCTTGCTCACAAAAAGAGCAATAAGACTAAAATCACCAAAGAAGATGATTCTCAATCTGTAGAGATAAAGGATGATGCAGCTTTAGAAAAATCTGAAAGTGTTGAACCAGTTCCTCTTAAAGAAGAACTTTCTTGGAATGCTAGACTCTTTAAGGGAATGGCCAGAACCAGAAATGATGTTTGGGCCAAGGTATCGAATATTATTTCTGGAAATAATTTAGCTGAAGAAATGAGAGACGAGTTAGAAGAGATTCTTTTTACTGCTGATCTCTCTCCTGCCATTGTGGATGAGCTTTTGGATGAACTCCCTAAGTTCTCTCAAGAAGAGGGTGAGCCCCTTGTGAAAGTAAAAGAATTTTTACAATCTAAAGTTTCGAGTGCTCAGCAAAATGTAAAAAAAGAGTTCTATGAATTTAGTCCAAATTCTAATGGACCTAAAGTTATTATGATTGTGGGAGTCAATGGAGCCGGTAAGACGACAACAATTGGAAAGTTGGCCACCAAATATAAAGCTCAAGGGGCAAAAGTGGTGGTGGGAGCTTGCGATACTTTTCGAGCTGCAGCGGTTGAGCAACTTGAAGTTTGGTGTAAGCGTGCAGATGTAGAAATGGTGCGAGCAGAAGAGGGGGCTGATCCTAGTGGTGTCGCTTTTGACGCTGTCGCTAAGGCAAAAGAAATTAATGCGGACTACTGCATTATAGATACTGCAGGTAGATTACATACGAAATCCAACTTAATGGATGAGCTGGCAAAAACTAAAAAGGTCATGTCAAAAGTCATTCCCGATGCGCCACACGAAACCTTGCTGGTCTTGGATGCTATCACGGGACAAAATGCATTGCGTCAGGCTGAGGAGTTCAATAAGTCATTGCAGCTTTCAGGCCTAATTTTCACAAAATGTGACGGTTCTGCCAAAGCTGGGAGCGCT
>CEQY01201655.1_pt1 | contig 11829 bp, 16 predicted proteins | sample 361391 | NCBI WGS metagenome assembly CEQY01 (sample SAMEA2621075, study PRJEB7988) | marine metagenome | isolation source: saline water (ENVO:00002010), including
GCGGTTTTTCGTCTAGGCAGATGCGTTTTTATCTTTGCCCTATATTCCCCAGTTTTTAATTGCTGGAGATCTACTTCTACATAATCAATATTCGAAGCTGCTTTTAGAATACAGTTCTTCACCTTAAACACTTCTCGTGCTTTACCTGTTCGTTTCATGTCCAGTCCTCCGTTTATTTAACCTTAGATCTAAGCACAATCTTCGAAGCTAGTTTTAGGAGTTAGTTGATTGTAGAGCGAACTGCTGAAACGTGTCCTTTTCCAATCTAGTAGTTGAGTTTCAAGATCGTCCTTCAACTTCATCATGATATCAATTGGGCCAGAACCTGACTTTGAAGAGAAAAAAGAGATTTCAAAACACTTTATCGCTAGAAATCCACTCAACTCAGACCCATTGTCATCAAAATTCAAGGTGAGCTTTGATGAGGAAGGACTTAAGTCTCTAATACGCTCCAGAGTTTGTTCAACAAAATTTTTTTGATCTTTAGAGAGTTCAATACCGTAAAATTCGGTTTTTAATTTACCTTTCCTTTTTAAGTTTAGCCTTCGCATAAAACCTCCTGAAAAATGTTAAAAGCTTTGCTTAAGACAAGAAAAATAAAATTCTCGCACATAATCATAATGGTTTTTAAAAATTCGTCGTCAACCCTAAAACATGAAAAAAATTTTAATCTTCATCTTTAAAAGGGTCGAGGTCACAAATAAGAGCGTATCGGGACTCACCCCATTGGTAATAGCCATAGTCTTCATCTGGAGCGATAAATATTTCCACTGGTCCTGATTGGTCTTGCAGCCTGAGAGTATAAGTTAGACCTCGAGAGGAGAAGTTTGAAACTCCAGTAAATCCTTTTGTTTTAAGTCTTAAGAAATCAGTTCTTATATAAACAACTCGACCCTCAATAGGGATGCCTTCCGAGTATCGTTTTATCCTATCAGGGCTCTCAAAAATTTCTGCTTGCATTTTTAGGACTAAAGTTCGACCTGCCATTTTAACAGGATAATGATTAAGTTTTTTTGTCCACCTGTTCTGAGCTTCACAGTCAAAAGTAACAGGAGTTTTTTGTGGGGGCCTAAAGGCGCCAGAGCAAGCAGACAAAAAAAGAAAAGTTAGTAGAATTAAATTATTCATTATTTAAATTTCTCCCAGAAAAATTTATCATAATAATTGCCATCCGACATATGCGGCATAGCCGTAAATAATAGAAAAAATGCCAAAACAAATTGTGAGACTATGATAACCCATCGCTAATATTGGGCTTTTCAGATATTTCGAAGCATCGAAAATGAAGAGTTGTATGACTAGTCTAGCGAACCAAAAAAGCGCTATAAATAAACTCATTGAGAAGCCCAATTTAGAGCCACTTATGAGATCGTTCGGAAAAAAGAATGAAAGTACTCCAAAAAGTAAAATGACAAACCAAATATATGCCCCGTGAGTCCAGATTATATGCTGACTAAGAGGATCAACCTTTTTTAACTCTTTTTGCCAGTTCAATACTTTTGTCATCGCGAGCCCTCCCGAAAGAATTCCAAAGTGAATGACACCACTTGCAGTCAATAGGCTTTCTAAACTCATAAAAGATCCAATTCAATCCACGGGTAAATAGCTTTGGCCATAAATGCTGGATGAAATAATAGACCCATAGGGCCTATGATAAAAAAATACATCCAAAATCTTGAGAGACGATACTTTTCTTCTAGGTAAAGTCCAAAACCTTGCATCAGAAAATAAATAAGAGGACCAAAAAATCCCTGCCCAACAGACAGAGAAATAACGATTTCATGCACTAAGCCTGAAAATAGGAAAACCCCAAAAATGCCCGCAGTCTTTCCCCATTTTTGCTTAATGGGCTTGTAAATTATTGGCACGACTAGATCATTGAAGGCCCTATTCCATCTTCCCCCCCAAAACTCCTTTAGTGACTTAGCATGTAATGGATTGTTCATGATAGACTCCACTCGAAATCCAATAAGATTGAGAAACCAGGCTAAAATATTAAAAGTTCCAAAATGAAGAAGAAAAACGATGGAAACACAAAAGAGCCAGGATTGCAGGTACCAATGTGATTCAAAAGAGGCTAGCTTAAAAAAAAGTAAACCAATCGCAGTATTTAGTAGTCCTTTTGCGATCAAGTCTTTTCTCACGAATTTGAAATGAAAGCGTTTTTTAAAGGGAGAAGGGTTCATCCCTATCCAGAGAAAATGATAAAAGAAAGGATAACGTACTTTCTTAAAATTGAAATCAAGTGCGGTCACTATTTTAAAATAGGAAAACAAGTTGAAGGCAAGAACCCACATCCAAATAAATTCATATTTATTCCAGGCTTGAATATAGGCACTTAAAATCAAAAGATAAAAATTAAATAGACCTAGTAGTAAAATATAAAAGCTATGCTTGAAGGCTAACATTTTTCGGCTCCTTTGGATCCACCAGATCCTTACAAGCATCACTCCATTGATGAAATTTAAATTTATATCCAAGATCAGAGAGTCTTTCTGAGCGGACCTTTCTAGACTTTAAAATTAATTCCGTATCAGTCCGCATAAAGAAGGCACCTATTTCACTCATCCATGCTGTCGCCGGCAGTCCTATTGGCATACCAATAGTTTTTCTGAGGTCACCCATAAAGTCTTTTTGTTTCAAAGGATTGGGAGCCGCTAAATTTATAATTCCATCTACTTCTTTTTCTTGAATTAAAAATTTGATGATTGCAACGAAATCATCTGCATGAATCCAAGAAATGTATTGCTCTCCACCCGCGATGATGATTTTCATGCTTGCTCCTTAGGAATAAAATCTTGCATGAGATTAGCAATACTTTTTCTAAATGGTTTTGCTAGCGGATTCATAAAAGCTTTGTTTAGAGAGACAATCAACGAAGTTGAGCTATCTATGAATTTAAAAGTTTTATTCGCCTCTTCCGACTTGTCATAGATCCAAAAGAGAATGATTCCCATTTGGAAATACCACAGAAACTCAGGGAAAATATCTTTAAAGTCATCGTGAATTTTCTCATTACTACCAGCGACAACCTCTTTGAATATTGCCAATGACTCAAGTCTTAGTTTTTTTGATTCTTCGCTAAACGGAGAAAGGGGACTATCCGGGTTTGCTGCAATTCGATAGAGTGCTCGAGCCATTTTTTTGTAGGGCTGAGCCAGTTGCATTTTAAGAGTCACGACTCTGTGAATCCTCTTCTCAAGTGATTTTTCTTTATTTAGGAAATCACCAAGTTCTTTTATATGCTCTTCATGGGATCTTTTATAATATTCGTAAACAAATTCTTCTTTGGATTTAAAGTAATAATAAGCCGCACCACTTGCAACACCGGCTTCTTTAGCAATCGCTCGCATAGTGGCTTTCTCAAAACCAAGCTCGGCAATCATTTTACTTGCCGTTTCAAATAGAATTTCTTTAGTTATTTCTGATTTTTTCACTATGCACCTTTTTGAACGTGTTCAAAAAAATAGCACGGGCGACGATTCTGTGCAATATAAAAATTGAACATGTTCAAAAAAGTGTATATTTTACTTTAGTTTTAAGGGGTTAAATGATTATCTTTCCAAAGCGATTAAACTTAACCTGTGGAATCCAGTCTTTAAATGCCACTGACATCGTAATACCCTCAACTTTCCCCATGAGGTGATCTCGAGGAACAAATCCGAAGCTTCGACTATCAGAACTCATATCTCTATTGTCTCCCATCATAAAATACATGCCTTTGGGGACAGTGAAACTGAGTTCTTCGACTTGCTGATATTGGGGAAGTCTTTGAATTTCATAGTCACCCTGTTCTGGAATTCCATTGATTAGGACATGGCCGTTTTTGATTTCGACCTGATCGCCAGGAAGGGCTATGAGCCTTTTGACGTAATTAATTGATCGGTCATGAGGAAATTCGAAAACCACTATATCTCCTCGCTTTGGCTCTTTCATCTTTTTTAAACTGTAACTAGTGAAGGGAACTTTCAAATCGTAGGCCATTTTATCCACGAAGACATGATCTCCAATTTCTATGGTTGGAATCATTGAGCCTGTGGGAACCCTATAATGATCAGCAATCGACCACCTTGCAGAAAAAAGACATATGACGAATAGGAAAAATCCTCTGTTCTTTTTTAAATACTTTATCACTCATACTCCTTTGATGAGATGCATATTATCAGAATTATGGGTTCTATTTTTCAGGTTAAAGTTAATATATTGTCAATTCGATGCACGAGAGGATTTTTTCAACAAAATGGGAAAAGCACTTAAGCAGTATCTTCTACTTATTGTAGAAAAAAGATCGTCATTTTGAGTTTGGCAGTACCAGCCTTTATTTTTTACAAAATCATAATATCCGTTGGGAAAAACTGGTAGATGATCCTTATTGCTGGGCGAATGAGCAAGACCCCTAGAGTTTTTATCTGGTTGAGATGAAAGCGAAGTGATAACTTCTTTAGAATTTAGAAGAGACTCCCTTTTGTCCTTTAATGAGGCTTGATCATAATAGGTTCTTCGTTTTGAGTTCTCTTGTCTCTTATCTTCATATTCTATAAAACGAGTCTTTTTTAGATTCATTGACTCACCCTGAGAGATAAATTCTTGAAACCCTTCTTCGCTATTTAGAATTTCTCCGGAAGCAAGAAGGTCCATTATCGCCTCTAGGTTTTCACAGTTTTCTCCTTCGCAGTCCCCATGTTTAACAACGCTATTTCTCATATTTGAATGACTTCCAAACTCACCTAAGAGTTCTCGATAATGTTTCTCCGTACACACATTTCCCATCCATAAATTTTTATAAATTTGCTCTGCTGTATCAAAGGTTGACTCCACCAAATAGTTAACACTTTGCATTTTTTCAAAACAGATTTCCGGCATTCTTTGAGAAATAGGGTAAGTTCCATTTTGAATCCTTCTAAATTGGACACTAAGATTCCAAACTGGTTGAAGCTTTTGTGACATATCAGAGATTCCACATAATATAGCGGCTCCAGCAATATTATGACTTCTCGTATGTAAGCCTTCTTTATCTTGGGAGGGGTCGATCGTTGTAACAGTCCCATCAGTGGCTTTTTTATTTTCAATATTAGTAAAAAACATTTCTTTTCTAAGATTATTGGCAGAAATAAGCGCCCTTCGAACTTGCTCGGCCTGTCTTAAATAATCTTTGGCGTATTTATTGACATCTTTGCAAATTGAATCCGAAGAGAGACTTTGGGCTAAGGCTTCCATTTGATCTAGTTTTTGGACAATGATTTTGTGCTCAATTGGTTTAGGATCTGTTTTTTTACACTCAGACTCAGGCGAGTAGAGGTTTTGAAAGGTGTACACTTCAGTGTAAACTTCGCTTGTGTAGGTGTAACCACCTCCGGAGCAGGTAGGCTGGCTTCGAGTCGAAGTACAATGGGCCCAAACAGGTTTTACATTTAAAAAAAGCAGCATCAACAGTATTAACTTTCGCACCTATTAAGAATAGCTTGAAAACCTAGATTTGCTTTTTTAAAACAATAATTCAAATATTTACAGTTTATTTGATTTAAAACCTAGCCAAGAAAACTCGCCGTTTGGACTTCAAATTGAAGACGTAGTTTTAAAGAAATTCCAAATAATAGGCGCTAGCTTTAGATCATCATCATTGAAATAAAGTATATGCCCGCCCATGGGTTGATTGGGATTATCGAGAGTGCAATGTTTAACAGGCTCATCACAGTCGAGATATTCAATACACTTAGATTTGCCTTTTAGTTCTCTGACAATAAACTTGTCACTGCAACCATTTATAGCGGCTATTCTTTTTAACGTGGCATCTGTTGAGAGTATTTCTCCTTGGGGAATCATGACTCCGCCTTCATGGGGGATCAATGAGTCTTGAATAGAATTGAAAGAATAAATAGGCCGCTTGAACTGTGGCTGACAATTGATTCTTTCTCCTAAATTAAAAACAATAGGAGCAAAAGCGGTAAAAAGATCAGAGGCATTACAATAGAGATGATAGGTCATTGCACCACCATTTGATAAACCTGTAGCATGGATTCTCTTTTCATCGATAGTTAGGATGCTGGACACACGCTCTACTATCATTCGCATAAATCCAATATCGTCTCTCTCAATTCCAGTAAAATTACAGCAAAAATCTGCATCATGATATCTGAGACCTGCTTGATTAAAAGAGCCATTAGGCCAGACCACGACGAAATTTTCTTTTTTGGCCATCTGTTTCATTCCAGACATGGCTTCTTGTTGAAGTGCTGTAGAGGAGTATCCATGGATATCTAGTACGAGTGGGGTTTTTTCGGCAAAACTTGTAAGGCTTGGTACGAAAACTGAATAGCGGCGAATTTGTCCATCATATTTAGTGACACAAATATTCTTTCCTACGACTAAGTAATCACAGGAAAATGCCTTACAACTCAATACTAGTAAAATAGCTAAAATCAGCTTCATATAGACTCCTTAAGATGGTGCCTACATTAGCTCTATGATGATTGATTTTCAAGATTCGAAAGGCACATGCTCCTTTTTTGGTGCAAACTGCTCCATTTGGAGCGCTATGCTCCACCATTCTCTTGTAGGAATAATCCAATTTGATAAAACAATAACAGGTTAACGGTTACGGCGTTAAATCAGGAGCGAAAATGGAATTACAAATCTTGAAACTAACTGCACTTATAGCCTTATTTTTAACTCAGATAAGTTGCCAGGAGGAGGCGTCAGGCGAAACATCTGCAGTTAAACCATGGGAGCATACTTTTGTGAGAGAAATTCAATATGTACGCAGATACAACTGTTCAGGAGAAATGGTTTCCCAAGGTGAAGAAACTATTAACTCCTTGGCAAAAACCTATCAAGTGGAAGCAGAGTCTATGAGAGACCTTTGGAGCTTTAGGGCCCATGGAGATTTGGGAGAGTATAGAGGCCATCTTGTGGAAAATAGAGGACAGTTTACAGTGGATTTGTCTCCGACAGTTTTTAATATTCGAGTTCGAGAAGGATTAAATGAGATCAGATATCAATTTGGGTATTGTAGTGATGTGAGAGTTGACCCTGAAAACGCTGAAGAATATTGCGGTCATGCTATTGAATTTACAAGAGAAAAATCATTTTGGCTGCTAGTAAAGTATAGAGTTAAAAATCTGACAGGTGTGAAAGATATTCATCCAAGTTCAGAAAGTTGTGAATCCTAAAGAGATGTGGCTATAATGGCGAGATCTCTGGAGCACTATGCTCCAACCAAGTAAAGAGAATTTTGAGATATGCACAAAGACTATGATTACAGAGAAATTCTAAGAGTTGAGTTCGAAAGCCGCAAAGCAAGAAATCAGTACTACTCCTTAAGGGCATTTGCCAAATCAATTGGGATCGGCTCAGGAGCGCTAAGTGAGATTCTTAGTGGTAAAAGAAATTTAGGACTCAACAAAGCGACATCCATTGCTGAGAATTTGAATCTCGATGAGGGGGAACGCAAGGAATTTTTAACTGCTGTAAAAAGTCCTCAAACTAAGAATGTCGGCGAGAAGGAAAATGAAAATCGACAGCTTACGCTGGAGGTTTTCGAGTTGGTTTCTTCTCCAACCTGCATGGCCATTTTAGCGGCGGCAGACTTAGAGTCCTTTAGGCTTGAACCAGAGTGGATTGCTAAAAAACTAAGTTTCAATAAAGACGAGGTTTTGCACGCACTTGATCTAATGAGAAAGGTTGGATTAATTGAAACGATAAATGGTGAAGAGAATATATGTGGAGAGCTTGTTATTAGTCCCGATGGGATTCCTTCAAGAGCGATAAAAAACTACCACCATCGAATGTTAGACCAAGCTTCTCTAGCGATGGAGGAACAACCGGTAGATATTCGCGATATCTCTGGAGTGTCTTTTGCCATGGACAGTCAGGATGTAAAAAAATTAAAAAAAGATATAGCCAATTTTAGAAATCGAATGATTAAAAAATATTCATCAGGAAAAAAAGATCAAGTCTATCATATTGAGTTAGCCTTGTTTGCACTTTCTAGTGGGGACTTATGAAAGCACTGAAACACTTTATTATTGTTAATGCCATGGTTATACTGCCAGTTATCGCAGGACCTGTCATTGTGGGAAACGGAGATGATGGCGAGGATTTACAGAGTTTTGATCCTATAGAAAATGGTCCCATTGTTGAGACTCGAACAAAAGCTGTTGCGCTTTTAAAGTCATTTGAAGTTCAAAAAATTGAAGGCCTTGGGGCACTTGTACCAGAAGTTGAAAATACGAAACTTTTTTCTACGAAAAAAGGACTAGGCCCTACAGAGCTCGCTAAGCTTGGTGCTTTCACAGATGATGCTACTGGATTGATCTATGCACGAACTATGCCGCGAGCCTATTCACCAACGAGATTTTTTCCAGCAGCCCAGAAACTCAACGAATCTCAGCTGATAGCTCTCCATATTCATGAAGGACTTCATCGTTCACTCCCTAAATCAATAAGAGAAAATGAGCTAATAGCATCCGAAATCACCCAAAGTATTACATCTCCTGGAGCAAGCTATGATTCTATTAAGGAGACAGTTGAAAAACATTTACCAAAAGAAATGTCTACTCAAACGATTGTTCAAAAGAGTGAAACTAAAATAATTGTTCCTCAAAAGTCTCGTTTAAAAAACCCTTCAAAATTTGGTTTGGAAGCTAGAATTTTTCAACAAAATGAAGATACGGAAAAGGCAACCGGTAATGAGATCGAGAGTATGTACATCCTCTCAAGTCATCTTTATCCCTTCGGACAAAATGAGCAGGCGGTAGGGATAGGTTTTGACGCCTCTATAATCCAAACTGCCGATGAAAGTTTTATGGGACCACTTTCAGTCGGTGCTCGTTATAGGCTCTACACGCACCGCGATTTTGATATTGAAGGTTTTGCTCAACTGAATATGAATACGTTGTCGGATGAGGAACTTCAAGATTCACTATTGGGTAGAGATACCACGACTATCGGATTGACTCTTGCGACACAAAAATCTCATTTCTTTATCGAAAACGATTTCTTCTATACATTTGAGTCTGAGGTAGAAGAGAAAATTGGAAATATAAAATATAATTATACATTTGGAGAAATTCTAGGGATCAATTTAAGAGCTGGAGTTCACTATAAAAACTTTATGTTTGGAGGATTTACTGAATTTCTAGTGTCTGATAATTTCACTGTGGAAGGTGGAGATTTTGAGGATTCCACTGGACGAACGCGAATTGTTTCCTGGGGGCCGCATTTAGAATATAGAAAAAATCAATACTCATTTGTCGTTAAAGGACGATTTATTCTAAATTCAACGGATAATACCTCTTATGACTATCTTGCCGATCTCATGGGATATGGGGTAGGACAAGGGAGTCTTCAAACTCAATTTAACGTCTTTTTTTAGGGAGGAAAAGTGACAGCTAAATTACTACCAATATTTTTACTCTCAATCATTCTTTTCCAAAGCTGTGGAGATGGAAGCTTTGAATCTAGCTCCTCTGGAGAAACGAGTGAGAAAAAAGTCTATGCTGGAGGAGTGAAGTTAATAGACTCAAGTATTGATGATCCAAGGGATCCTCGGACAATGCAACAAAACTCCTACAGACTTTCTTCGAATCGAAGATTACTAACCAGAATAGAGGGAATGTCTGACCGATCGGAACGCGCTGTCGTCAATGGTGATGAAAGAATGTATTTGGTACTTAGCTCGGAGGCCTTTATTGAGCAAAGGGCAAGCTATGAGACAGCCATTGAAATATGCCCCTTAACTTCTAATTGGATGATGCTAGCAACTTGGAATAGAGCGCATCCATTTCCCACCTCAAGAGGAGAGTGGGAAAGCAGAGGTGGTGACTACTCAGAATCCGACTGTGTGACTGCGGATACAACATATGAAAATCCAAATAATGATGCTCTCTATTTCGATATAAGCGATTGATATATTTTTTATGTACGCTCTCGAGATCGAAATTATGGACTCATGATCAAATCAGAACTTGAAGTTGTCGTATATGGTGATGAAGATACCCTTAGGGCTCCACATTTCATTTGGCGAGAATAAGTGGTTCTTTAAATTTTGTGAAGTTTTCTAAACATTTAATTTAATCTCCTTGCAGGAATTATCATTTTTATTAGGGATAATGGAGCTAACAAAGGAGTTAATATGAATGAACATGTTAATAATGGAAATTGGAAGAAACTCAAAGGTGAAATTAGAAAGACCTGGGGGAACTTAACCGAGGATGAGCTAGAAAAAGCTAAAGGTAACCTGGATCAAATCGCCGGAAAAATTCAACAGCGATATGGAGAATCAATTGAAGACGCGAAAAAACGTCTCAACCATATGTTGGAGAATGTTTCGGAAAAAATATAAAAGCTTTAGCGAGGAGGTTTAACATGAGAACACTAATCGCATTATTTTTATGTTTGGGGTTAAGTACTGCCTTTTCTTCGACGAATTATAGAGACGGTGAGACTATTTCTCTTAAGGGGGAAGTCGTCGAAACTGGTCCCGACTACCTTGTCGTCGAAGGGTTAAACCCGGATGGAGCCTTGCAAAGACATATCATCGAAATGGACGATTGGAGTTCAGACTCCAAAGTTTTTTTAAGGCTCAAAGGTGAAAAGGTTTTAGTTTACGGTCGTGTTGATAATGACGCTTTAGAAAAACTCACAGTTGAAGCCTCACGAGTGTATGTACCTAGACTTCAAAAAGCTTTCGAAGCGAATCCTGTAGATGAGGAATTTAATGTCGGTCCTTTTGGTCACGTTAACTTAATTCCGGATTTTCCGGATAAAACCCAAAAGATATTTGTCGGAAAGGTTTTGTCAGTTGGAACGGAAGAAGCGTTAGTTGAGACTGAAGAGGGAAAACTGATAGTAGATTTTAACAATATAGACGCTTCTGAAGATGCATTTGCAAGAGGTGATCGGTTAAGAATTACGGGATATTTAAATGAAAATATTTTCACGTACGACGAAATCGATGCACAAGCAGTCGTAAAATATTAATAATGAATCAAGTTTTGGCCCTGGGATCTTCTCAGGGCTTAAATTTGTAACCCACTCCGTGGACAGACTCTATGGTCTCTGATTGGTTTTCTAGTTTTTTTCTCAATTTACTGATGTGGGTATCAACTGATCTAGCATAAACATGAACATCCTCACCCCAAATTTCGTCTAACATTTTTTCCCGCTCAACAACTTGTCCAACTCGGTTAGCAAGGTACATCAGTAGCTTAAACTCTAAAGAAGTCAATTCTACTGATTTCATTTCACCCTCTTCATCTTTGATCAATACTTCTTGACTACTTTTATTAATGTGAATTGTTTCCCACTCAAGTCTATCTGCATTAGCTTGAGACAATTCTATTTTCTTGATCTTGGCGGCCACTCTTGCTTGAAGCTCTAAAGGCTCGAATGGTTTGGTTATATAATCATCAGCGCCGGCGGAAAATCCCATCACTTTCTCGGAAAGCTCCCCATGAGCAGTGAGGAAGAAGATAGCCGTATCGGCACTTGAGTTTTGAATTTCACTGCAAAGTGTAAAACCGCTTCCATCTGGGAGCTCGATATCGAGAAGCACTAAAGTATAATCATTTTTATCGAGAAAGGAGCGCGCTTCCTCAATAGTCTTTGCCCAATCTAGATTCGCAATATTATTACTAAGCGCGACATCCACCAGTTGTTTAATCTCTTTACTGTCTTCTACTAATAAAATCTTCTTCATCATTTCTCATGCAACCTTGTTTAACTGACTCAATGATGTCTAAGATGCAATGAAAAGGGTTTACATGGCAACAAATAATGAGTTGAGTAAAAAAATTCTAACTGAAAATTACGAACCGCAGCTAAAACCGT
>CEQY01201525.1_pt1 | contig 11810 bp, 11 predicted proteins | sample 361391 | NCBI WGS metagenome assembly CEQY01 (sample SAMEA2621075, study PRJEB7988) | marine metagenome | isolation source: saline water (ENVO:00002010), including
TAATTTCTGAAACATTTATTATTGGATCATATAAAAGACTTAATTTTTCATTTGGTATAATATCAAGAGATTTAAGATAAAATAAAGTACTCTGAGTTGGACAAGTAACTTTATATATTTTTTTAAAAGCTATTTTCCATAATAATTTTCTAAAAAAATTCATTTTAGGTAAACCAGATATTCTCAATATAAATTTTGTTTTAAAGTTAAATAAAATCAGTAAAAATAATGGTAAAGAGGTAATTAAATGAATAATTAAAAATTCTGGATTATTTTTTTTTATTAAATTTTTAAGTGGGAAAAAAGATAAAATAAATATTGTTAGGTAAGACAATCTACTATTTAATTTTCCATGTTTTGGAAAAAAATTAATTATTCTTGGATTAAAAAAACCTATAGTTTCTATTTTTTTATTATTTAATTCAGACTTATATTTTGTAAATTCTCCAAAAAAATTAATAATTGACGCTTTAAAATCATTATTATATTTGCTTACTGAATATGAAGAGTTTATAACAGCCCTATTTGTTGCTATATTAACAAACGAAGGTGACCAATAATATATTTTTTTATAATTCAAATTTTTTTTTTCAGAAAGGTTTTTCAAAAATTAACTATATCATCATATAATGTCAGACTATATTAATAAACTACAGAAAGAAATTTTACCAAAAATAAATAATATTCAAAACATAAATATTTTGGAGTTAGGTGTTCAGAGAGGTACTTCAACAAATATTTTTCTAAAAATATGTGAAAATAATGACGGATATTTAACATCTGTAGATATTGATGATTGCTCTAATGTATCAAAAAATAAAAGATGGAAATTTATTCATTCAAGAGATGATGATTTTTCATTTATTAAAGATAAAATAAATAACAAAATTGATGTAATTTATATTGATACTTTACATGAAGCAGATCATGTAGAAAAAATAATTTATGGCTATTATGATCTTTTAAAATCTGGTGGTTATATATTTATTGATGATATTTCACATTTACCATACCTATCAGATGAGCCAAGAAACAATTTTTATTGCGAAATAAATAACAAAGAAACATTTGATAGAATTATTGATATATATGCATCAAATAATAAAAACTTCGATTTAAATTTTAATTTTCTATCTTCAGGTTTAGCCACTTTGCAAAAAAAGAATGAAAATAATTTAAATCCCAAAAAAAATCTAAATGAAAGAAAATATACTCTAAGAAATTTACTAAGAAAGTTAAAATTCACTTTAAAATAATATTTTATGAAGCAAAAAGTAATTTTTTTTATGCCAGCAATGGAAGGTGGCGGTGTTGAAAAAAATTTAGTAATGATTGCTAATTTTTTTTCTAAAAAAAAAATTAAAGTTAGTATAATTTCATTTGATCAACTTTTTAAAAAAAAATTTAATAAAAATATAAATTTTATCAGCTTTATAAAAGACCCAATTAAAATTAACAAATATTTTAAATACTTTATTTGTTTAATTCTACTTTTTAAAAAAATTTTATTTAGTAATGTTTTAATAATTTCCTTTCAGGCTAATATTTATAGTTTAATACTTTGTAAATTATTTGATAAAAAAATTATAATTAGATCTAATACGTCTCCAACGGGTTGGACAACAAATTTAATAAAAAATACGATATATTCTTATTTTATAAAAAAAGCAGATAAAATAATCGTAAATAGTTATCAATTTCAAAAACAAATGAAAAAAAAATTCAATGTAAAATCAACAATGATTTATAACCCTATTAATATTAAAGAGATAAAAAAAAAATCACTCTCGAAAATTAATAATCAATTTAAGAAAAAAAATTATATAAATATTATTAATATTGGAAGATTGACCGATCAAAAAAATCAAATTTTAATACTTAAAGCAATCAAGAATTTACCCAAAAGAATTAAAATAAATTTATTAATTATTGGATATGGTAATAAAGAAATTAATCTAAAAAATTTTATAAAAAAAAATTGTCTTCAAAATAATGTAAAATTAATACGGGAAATAAATAATCCTTACAAATATTTATCAAAATTTGACCTTTTTATTTTATCATCTAAATACGAAGGACTTCCAAATGTTCTGTTAGAATGTTTAGCTTTAAAAATCCCTATAATTTCATCTAATTGTCCAACAGGACCGTATGAAATTCTTAATGGAAATAAATATGGGACACTTTTTCATAATAATAATATTAACGAATTAAGAAAATTGATCATTAGATTTAATTTTAAAAAAAAATCTTTTTTGAAAAAAACTGAATTAGGATACAAAAGTCTTGCTAGATTTAATTTTAAAATAAAATGTAATGAGTACTTGGATGCATCAAAGTCGTTATTTTAAATTAATTTTTTACAGTCGTCCAGCCATGCCTTAAGATATGTCAGTTCTGTTTTATTAAAAATTTGATTTTTTATTAAAATCTCATAACACTTGTAAATGTTGAAAGAAAAATTCTTAAAACCCTTTTTTAATTTAATCTTATTTAATATATGAATTATTTTTTTACTTTCCAAATATAATGGTACTTCTTCATAGAAGTCGTCCATTAGATTATGCAAATTTCTACTTTGAAAAATATTTGTTCCATAAAACAATATATCCAAATTATTTAATTGCATAATTTTTAATGTTATTAAACTTCTCCATATGTCAGTACATCTCATAGGACAGGTAACTGGTAGATACATAAGTTCAAAAATATTTTTATGCCATATTGTATTTTGGCTGTTAAACGGTGAAATGGATTTTGATAAAGAAACTTTTGTATTCTTAAATTTAATTTTAATTTTAGAATTTAATAATCTAAAAATTGCATCAACATCTGGGTTTCCATCTGCTACACCTTGTTGAAGAAAAAACTTTTTTATTTTTAATTTATTTTCTAAAATTATTTTATTTTTTTGTATTTCATCTAAAGGTAGCCCTCTGGGCCAAATTTTAACTTTTTTTTGCAAGAAAAAATCATATATATTTATCCATCCTCTATTTTTTATAGATTTTACTTTATGCTCTAGATTTATTTTTTTAAAAAAATTTTTTTTAGGTCCATTGTCATCATCTGTCTCTACAATAAAGTTTGATTTTTTTAAAAAAGCTATCAAATAACCTATGTTCTTACGTGCATAACTGTTATATGGACAAATATTTGCAAATTTTAAATTAAGTTTCTTTTGACTTTGAGTGTTAAAATAATTTCCATGGGTTAAGTTAAAATTTTCAGGAGTTTTTTTATCTCCAATAACAATAAAATCCCAATTATTTTTTTTGCATCCTTCGCTGAAAGATTTTATATTAGAGTTTGGTTTATTAATGGTTGTAATAATTAATGAAACGTCCATATTGTAAAGCTTTATATACAAACAAAAAATTAATACTAGACAATTTTATTTTATGCTTTCCGCATTAAGAAAATTTATATTTCGACTCAGTCTAAAAACACCTCCAAGATTATCATTAAATACAAATGATTTATTTAAAAAATATCATAAATGCGAAACTAAAAAATATTCATTTGGTGAAAAAAATAGTGACAAAATATTCTATGTAATAAAAAGAACACCAGGAACAGGTTTTTTTTCTAATGTTCTTTTTGTAATTAATCATTTAATGGTAGCAAAAAAAAATAATTATATTTCTATAGTTGATATGGAAAATTTTCCTACAATTTATAATGAAAAAAACGAAATTTTTAAAACAAAAAATTCCTGGGAATATTATTTTGAAAATTTAAATGAGACTAAATTAAAAGAAATTTATCAAAGTAAAAATGTAATTATAACCTCAAATAAATTTGAGGAATTTTTTGAACAAGATTTAATTTCTAATGAAATAAAAAATACTTTTAGAGAAAACCTTAAGATCAAAAAAAAATTTGAAAAAATTATAAATATTTTTGCCAACAAAAATTTTAAAGAAAAAAGAGTTTTAGGTGTCCATTTCAGAGGCACTAGCTATAAAGGGTCTGCTGGACATCCATTTCCTGCCACAAAAATTCAAATTTTTAATCTAATTAATAAACTTATAAAAAATGAAAAATATGAAAAAATTTTTTTAGTTACAGAAGAGGAAAATTATAAAAATTACTTAAATAAAAAATTTAAGGACAAATTAATATTCATTAATTCATCTTTTAGATCAAATGAAAATAATGCATTTAAAATATATCCACGTAAAAACCACAGATATAAATTGGGTAGAGAAGCATTGATTGAGGCAAATTTATTGTCTAGATGTGATGGATTAGTTTATGTTACATCCAATATATCTTCAGCTGCTATAGCTTGGAATTTAAATAATGCTCAAAAAAGATTTAAAATAGATAATGGTATTAACAGCAAAAATATAATTTTATCTCGATTTTTATGGTATGTTAAAAAAATTTTACCTAAATTTATTGGTGGATTTAATAAAAATTTATAGATTCTTTAAAATTACTTTTTGATAATCATCAATAAACTTTTTTCTTAAATTTATATTTGAATTTAAATAATCTTTATTAAATTTTTTATTTGTTTTAATATATTTTTGGTATTCTTTATCTAAGATTTTTCTTAATTTTTTATAATCATTAGGTTTAAATAAAACAGCATCTTTATTTTTTTGTTCTCTATGTACACTGATATTGGAAATAATTATTTTTTTTCTCATAGCTTTTGCTTGCTCAACAGTATTGCTCCATCCCTCAGAATATGAAGGATTAATTACGGCTATCGAATAAAACATGAGGCTCATTAAATCTATATACGGTACTATTTTTAAAATTTTATATTTGTCTGATAATTTGTTTTTTTTAATAAATAACTTTAAATTAAAGAAATGATCTGGATGACGATGATCATATGTGTTTCCTGTCGATATTATTTGATAACTATTTTTTTTTAAATTGTTAATTGATAGTGCTTTTAAAACCGTTATATGATTTTTATGTATCCAATAATGATTTGGAAGAAGAAAAAAGTTATTATTAAAATTATATTTTTTTTTTAAAATATTAATTGATTTAAGTTCTTTGAAATTAGGAATTTCAACAGAATGTTTGATTAATTTAGAATTTTTATATGCATTTATGTTAATTTTTTTAAGGTCGTTTTGTACTGATTTACTGCTAACTAATATTTTAGTGGAAAATTTATTACAAAATACAACTCTCATTTTTCGTATAAATTTACTTAAATAACTAAAATTTTCAGGAAAATGAATTTCTTGAAAATCAGGTAACCAAGGATAATTTTTTATCTCGCTTTTATGGCCTATCCATCCTGAATGAGATAGTATTTTAATATTATTTTTTTTTAAAAAATCATCAAAAAAAATATTTTTACCAAAAAAAATAATTAAAAATTTTGAGAAAATTTTTTGTAATATATTTGATCTTGAAACAAGGTTGGTATTAAGAATTTCAAATTGTGAAAATACTTTGTCTTTTCTAAGCTCATCATCATATTTATCAGTTATTAAAACAGGGATAATTTTTTGATTACGATTTTCCTTCAAACATAGAAAAAGATTTTTAAAATAATTATAACCACCAAGCCAACTTCTTGATTTAAAATTAATAATAAATCCAACTCTTATTTTCACAAGATTTTTAGATTATATTTTTTTTTATTTTTTCTTAAAAATCTGGCAGGATTTCCGGCAACAACCTCGTTTGATTTTACATTCTTAGTAACTACAGCCCCAGCTCCAACAATTGCCCCTCGACCAATGGTTATGTCTGGCAGTATTGTAGAATTTGCCCCAATTGATGCATAGTCTTCTATTTTTACTCTGCCAGCAATATATGCTGAACCCATTACATGAACACCATCACCAATTATACACTCGTGATCTACTATAGAATTTACATTTAAATAACAGTTTTTTCCTATTTTTGTTTTTTTATGGACAACTGAATTTGGCATAGCCAAAAAACCTTCTCCAATTAATTTTCTATCATATATAATCGCATTCTTACTTATTATTGACAGTGGATTTAATCCCTCTTTTTTTAAAATTCCCGAAATATGATTTCTTAATTTTCCATCATACATTCCTATACATACAAAAAATTGACTACTTTTTTTTATAAATAATTTTAGATCTTTTTTTTTATTTGAAAATAATGCGTTATGGGAAAAATGTGTTTTTTTTATATATTCATCAAAAATATAAGAAATCTTTTTTTTTTTCTCCAATAACATTTCATGAACAATTAATGATGTTGACTTCCCACCATATAACAGAATTTTATTTGTCATTATTAAAGTAAATTTTTTACAGTTTTTAAAATATAATCTATATCTTTTTCTCTTAAATCTATACTCGATGGTAAAACTAAACTTTTTTCAAAAATTTTATTTGAAAGATTTTTTGAGTTTTGATTTACACCATTTATATATTTAAATTTAAATCCTTTTTGCTTATTAAGTGGCCAAAATCCTGATCTTACTTCAATTCCTTTTTTCATTAAATATTCACCAATTTTATTCACTTGTTTTTTTTTTAAATCTTTAAAATAAATACTATTTAGCCAAAATACTGGCTTAAAATTTTTAGGAATACTTTGAGTCATTAATATTTTATTTTTTTTAGATATCTTTCTGTAAGTTTTTCCAACAAAAATTTTTTTTATTAACATTTTATTTTTAAATGTTTCTATTTGTCCTCTAGCAACAGCACCCAGCAAATGTGGCATTAAATAATTATATCCCTCTCCATTAGAAAAATATTTTTTCCAGTATGGATCTTTTCCTCTTCTAAATGGAGCGTGCCTTGAAGCTATCAGCTTTGCCTTTTCATAATAGTATCTGTTATTAAACGTTAATATTCCACCCTCACCAACACCAATCATTTTTTCAGATCTGATTGAAGTTACATTTATCTGACCAAAAGTTCCTATTTTTTTACTATTTATTGAAGATCCAAACGCCTCGCTACTGTCCTCGATAACTATAATTTTATTTTTTTTACAGATATCTATAATTTTTTTTGTATCTCGAGCTGGATAACCATAAACATGAACTAGTTGCAAAACTTTTGGTTTATAAATTTTTATAGCTTTTTTTACACTTTCATAGTCCAATCCTAATGTATCTTTCTCTATTTCAACAATAACGGGTATTGCATTACATTGCGATATGCACGACAAATTCGATATACAGGTATAATTAGGCGTAATGACGAAATCTTTTTCTTTTACACCAGCTGCTTTTAAAGCAACATGAATTGCTGAAGTTCCGCTTTGAACAGCTAAACCAAATTTTAAACCTAAAAACTTTGAAAATTTTTTTTCAAACTCAATAGTATGTTCTCCATTAGATGATAGCCAATTTGATTTTAAGACATCTAAGATATATTTTTTTTCTAGATTACTTTGTGAAGGTTTATTTAAACTATATTTCATTAGTTATTTTTTATTATGTTTATAATCATTTTCATAACCTTTTGCTTTAAAAAAAATTTTAATAACTCTTAAAAGTTGAAAAATTTTTTCTCTTATTAAAAAATTTTTTAAGATAAATAATTTAAATTTATTACATTGAAAATTATTATAAGTCATTAATATAAATCCACTTTGTAAAAAAAGAACTTTATAGTTATATTTTTCTCCAATCATCTTAAGTGCTTCTTTGCTAAAAAAAAATATATGTTGGCCTGTTTTAAATTCAAAATAATCCCAATTTTGATCTTGTTTTTCATATATAGAAGTTGTTAATAAAAGCATTTTTGGATTATGCTGAAAAATTTCCTCAAACTCAGCTCCAGGATTTTCAAAATGCTCCACAGCTTCGAAGGTGGTCAGAAGATCTGGTTTATCAAAATTTGGTTTTGTGAAAGCTTTTGAATACAAGTTATTAGAATACTTATCACTTGAGAAACAATTTATGTAATAATCTCTAAGTATTCTGCAAAATAATCCATCACCTCCTCCTATATCAACTACATTTTTAAAACTAAAAAGTTTACAAATAATTATTGATACTAATGATGTTTTTTCTGTCCTAGCATAAGCACCAGTATCGTAATTGGTAATCCAATCTTTGTATGCTTCTTCTAGCCAGTATGGGTTTTCAGTCTGTAAACTTTTACAATTATTACACTCAAAATAATTAATATTGTACTTTTCTAAAATAATATTTGAAAATTTTCTTATCGTATCACCAGAGCATAATCTACAATTTGAATTTAAATTTTTTTCCATTAAAATTCTATCTATATTTATAGATTTTATTAGTTTTGTACCATCTAAGAGTGGTTTCAAAACCATCAAAAATTTTCATAAAATTTTTATAATTTGTCTTTTTAATAATTTTTACATTTGATCCATGAGTTTTTATGATATCAGCTCTTTGTAGTGGTCTAAGTTTGACTTTTACAGGATATAGTTTTTTAACTTTTTTTACAATTTTTGAAATATCTACAGGATTATTTGAGCAAAAATTATATACATCATGTTTTTTTGTTTTTTTTATCATTAAAAGATTTATCAATGAAAAAATATCTCCAATGTAAGTAAAATCTCTGTGGTGCTTGCCTCTATTATTTAAATTAAAAATTTCTCTTGTAAAAGCAGATTTAAAAAGTTTTAGAAAGAACATATCCGGTCTACCCCATTCCCCATAAATAGTGAAGAATCTCATACCTATCATAGATAAATTAAATTTTTTTGAATAAAATTTAGATATGGATTCATTAAGTTTTTTACTAACTCCATATATATTTTTTGGATTTAAACTTTCTGTTTCTTTTAATGGAAAATTATTACTATCACCATACACTGAGCTAGAGGATGCATAAAATATTTTCTTTGGTTTTACTTTTTTTAACTCATCTAGTAAATTTATGTAACCAATTAAATTAATATCTATAAATTTTTTTGGATTTACTAAAGAATATCTTACTCCAGCTTGAGCTGCTAGATGAATTACAAAATCGAATTTTTTATTCTTAAAATAAAAATTTAATTTTTTTTTCTGAAAGATATTTACTTTTTCAAATTTAAAATTTTTAAATTCCTTCAATATTTTTAATCTAGCCTTTTTTAAATTTATTGAATAATAGTCGTCAAAATTATCAATTCCATAAACTGTTATTTTTGGATTATTATTTAAGAATTTTCTTGCTAAATTAAAACCAATAAATCCACAAACTCCAGTAACAAATATATTCATTATTTATTGTTTTCTAATTTTGTTTAAATGTTTTAAATATTTAAAGACAAAAATAAATAGCACCAATAACAAATTTTGTTTATTATCAATTCTTATTTTTATTTCTTCATAAAAATGGTCTAAAAATCTTGTTTTGCTTGAAAATCCTCCACGTCTAAAATATCCAAATAATTCATTTTTTTTAGTACCCACACCTGTCATTTTTTCTTTTACTATCATTCTATAAAAATAGTCATAATCTGCAGAATATTTATAAGTTAGATTATATAATCCTACTTTTTGAGCAGAAGTTGTCTTAATAAAAAAACCAGTTGAGTGGCTGCTATAGAACCCCCAACTCCATTTAATTTTCCATGGTTTGTAACCATGCAAAACTCCCCAATGTTTTTTAACTGCTCCAAAAATAAAATCCTTTTCAGGAAATTTTTTAATATATTTTATTAACAAAGAAAGTGCTTCTGGTGTAAATTTATCATCAGAATTTAAAAAACCTAAATATTTACCTCTAACTAATTTCATTCCAAGATTAAAACCATCCCAAATTCCTCTATCTTCGCATGTAACCCAATAATCTATTTGGTCATTATATTTTTTTATAATTTCTAAAGTTTTGTCTGATGAATTTGCATCAATAACAATGTGCTCAAAATTTTTATAATTTTGATCTTTCAGACTTAAAATTGCTTCCTCCAAATATTTTTCGCCATTTTTTACAGTAGTAATTATGCTTATCAATGGTTCTGAAGCTTTGTTTTGTTTAAAAATTCCTGATATTCTTAAACCACCTTGGTGGAATTGTGAGTCGCATTTTTCAATTAAATTAAATTGTTTCTCAATATTCATTTATTTCAGTTTATATTTGTTTGCTATATTAGCTAAATTAATTTTACTTTTTAAATTAACTTTTTCAAAAAAGAAAATTTTTAATGAAAACATATTATTATAAGCATTTATCATTTCAAAAAATATTTTTTTTTCTAAATTACTCAAACCATTTTGATTTTTAGAGATTAAAATAAAAATAGCTTTTGTTTTTAAATTTGAAAATCTAAAATTTTCTAATATTGATGAGATTAAAGATATTTTTTTAATAAGCGATATTTTTTTTTTATTTTCAAAAATAATAAAAAGTTTCTTTTTATTAAATTGATTAATTTTTTTTATTTTTTTAACTGATTTTAATTTCTGCAAAGAATTTATTATTATTTCATGTTTATTACTGATAAAATTATGATTATTTAAGTTTGAATATAAATAAAATTTGTAATTTATTTTCATTATATTTTTTTATTTAAGAGATGAGATGAATTTAATTTAAAATTATTTGAATTTACAAACTTTTGACATATTTTTTTAATTTTTAAATGTTTGTTAATATTAAATTCATTAATCCAAATATCATAAAGCATAGGCCTATGAATATTCTTTTTCCACCCAAACCCATTTGATATTTTTTGCATAGTATTTTTTTCAATGTTCATCCAGTTTACTGTTGAATGAAACCTTCTTATATATAGATACTCCAATATTTCTTTTTTATTAGGTTTTAATTTATATTTTTGTAAATTTAAAATAATTTTATCAAACTCTTTTATTGATTTAGGGTTTAATGTGAAATTATAACCAGCATGAGGATTTTTAATGCATGCATTTACAACTGTAACATTTCGATAAGCATACTCATAACCAATTGACCCAAAACAAGTTAAAACAAAATTAATTCCATACTTAATGATTTCATTTTGATTGGTCTTATTAGAAATTACTTTAATTTTTAAATTATCCTTTAAAATATCTCTAATAGTTTCAATATCTTTACCGGTATTTTTAGGATGCATTTTTACTAACCATTCATAATTAGTGAGTTTGCTTAATTCAACAATACGCCTCAACCATTCATAGAAATCTGGAAATAACATATTTCCAAATACGTGGGGACTGTCATAAAAATCATGCACTGCTATTAAAACTTTTATTTTTTTGTTTGTTTTTATTTTTGTAATTTTGTTTTTTTTATAACCATATCCTAGACCAAATTTTTTTTTACCTTGGAGCATTAAATTCATTTGATTTTTAACTTTTTTTAAAGCTATTTTTTTTTCTTTAGACTTAAGTTTCTTAAAAATTTTTTTATATTCAAAAAACTCTCTTCCTATAAAAAAATTTTTTTCTTTAATTTGATAAATTGTATGAAGATGTGGCCTAAAGGCTTTCACATTATAATTTAAGGCTATTCTCATAATCATTCCATAAAGATAAACTGAATGACTTACAATAATAGCTTTAACATTATTATTCTTAAAAAAATTTTCCCAATAGAAAAAAACTTTTATACAATCAATAAAAAAAGATTTGAATTCATGGTTTGCAAGATCAATAGTTGGTAATCTATTTCTTTTTAAATAAGTATCGTAAATTAAATCACCTATTTTAATTTTATTTATTTTAAAATTAATAACTTCATTTTTTGTTTTAAATTTTAGATTTTTTGTAAGTTTTATTGTTTTAAATGTTATGTTTTTATCAATTTCAGGGGAAATAAACCCACTTATTCCCAAAGATTTATAAATACCAAAATTTTTTAAATTAAACTTTTGACCTAGTTTCCATTTTAATTTTTCCGCAAAAGATAGATTTAAATTATTTG
>CEQY01089081.1_pt1 | contig 11802 bp, 8 predicted proteins | sample 361391 | NCBI WGS metagenome assembly CEQY01 (sample SAMEA2621075, study PRJEB7988) | marine metagenome | isolation source: saline water (ENVO:00002010), including
CCTAATTAATCTTTTCCAAGGATCGCGTTGATAAAAAGAGGTTTGCCTTGCCCCTGCTGCTATTAGAGGATGTGCAGCATGCATTAGTAGCGCTCGAGCACCACCAAATAATACTGTAATTTCTTTATTGACTTTCCACATCATGGAGTTTGGGCCAAAATATCCTGGATCACCTTCCATATAAATAGATTTTAAGTGAAATTAAACTTAACATTAAATTATGGAAATAATTTATATAACTTATCAAGCAATTCCAAGCAATACAGCACATGGTGTCCACACATTTTCTATAATAAAAAATCTAGCTCGTTCAAATGTAAATGTATCCCTTGTTTACCCACTAAGGGATAAAGATTCAACAAAAAATACTTCTTTACTTCAAAAATTATATGGTTTTGAGGAAAGTTTTAAAGTTCTGCCAACAAAACATTTTCTTCCTTTTGGAAAAATTAAATATTTCCCAAAATTTATGTATTTGTTTAGTCATGTCGCTTGGTCTTATATTGTATCTAAAACTTATAAACACAGAAAATATAACAATATTTTTACTCTTTCAGATTGGGTATTTTACTTTTTATCAAGAAAAAGAAAAAATATAGTTTTTGAGTGTCATAACTTAACAAAGCTAAGGATTAGGTTATTAAAAAAATCTTTAAAAATAAATAGTAAATCAAAAGTAGTCTTTATTAATGAATTAATTAGACAAGATGCTGGATTTGAAAAAGGACCTCAAGTCCATGTATTAGAAAGTGGATACGATGACGATTTATTTTTTCAGGATAGCAAAAATGGTGACAAGAAAAAAATAGTCTTTAGTGGAAATTTATTACGTTTTGGTCAGGATCGTGGAGTGAAAACAATTTTACATTATTTTATTAATCTTAAACTTTTTAAAAGTTTTCAATTTCATATCATTGGCGGTCCTGATGATTATGTAAATGAATTAAAAAAAAGCTTTCAGGATATAGATAATTGTGAAATATATTTTTATGGACATTTAAATAGAGTTGAAGTTGCAAAAATTTTAAATTCTGCACATATTGGTATTTTGGTTAACAACTCAACAATTCATTCAGATAGGCATACTTCGCCATTAAAATATTTTGAGTATCTGGGTAGTGGCTTAAATATAGTTGCAACAAACGTTGAGTCTCATAAAATTCTTCCATATTCAGAAAATATCAACTTTTTTGATTTAGATAATCAAAATACTTTTAAAGAAGCAATTATAAATGCTAGTAACGAAAATAAAAAAGAAAAGAATTTTGAACTTTCAAAATTAACAAATCAGTACAGAACAGATAAGTTAATTAATCTTTTTTAATTGCGCGTTCGGAAGGACTTGAACCCTCAACCTACTGATCCGAAGTCAGTTGCTCTATCCAATTGAGCTACGAACGCAAAAATCTATTAATTTTTTATTTCTAATTTCCCAAGTAAAGTTTTTAATATTCTTATTAGATTTAGATATTAAGTTTTCTCTTAAGTTTTTATCAGTAATTAATCTAATAAGTTCTTTTTTCAAACTTTTATCATTTGATTCTTTAAAAAAATGAATTCCTAATTGAAAATCATCTAGCTCTAGATGGCTTTTAATATCTGAAGCAAGAACAACAACTTGTGCCGACGCGTATTCAAATATTTTCATGGGAGAGGCATAATTAGACATGTGAAAATCGTTTGGGTATGGCACCAATCCAATATCAAGTTTTGACATTTGATATGGAACTTCGTCTTTAGGTATTCGGTATTGAAAATTGATTTCACCTGTGTAATTTTTGAAATCATTTTTTATTTCATCAATTTTTTCGTTCGGACCTCCAATAAGTGTAATTTCAAACTCATAATCTTGACTTAATTCTTTTAAAATTTTAAAGGCTTTTCTAACGCCTTTGTCTTTTCCATATGTTTCAAGCATTCCAATATATCCAATATTTAGATTGCTTTCTTTAGTTTCACTTGTATAAGTATTGATATCAACTCCATTAGTTAAGTAAATTGTATTATTTTTATTTAATTTTTTTAATTCATTAAAACTTGTTTTAGTAGTTCCAACAAAGACATATTTTTCAAATTTTGATATTTTTTTTATTATTAATTTTTGAAAGTATCTTGCAGCACCATGCTTTTCATATATTTTATGACAATTAGAAAATTTTAAACCAAATAAAACATTAGGGTTAGTTGACCATACTGCATCATAATTACTAATAATTTTATTTAATTTTTTACCCCAGTAAATAGCCCCTAAATTCCAGATTAATTTTTGTAAAATTTTAGGCAAGATTTTATAAAATTTTAAACTTGTAAAATCAAAATTATCAAATTCATGAAAATTGATGTCACTATTTTTATAGTAGTTTACAGGATCTTGATAAATGGTCTTGGAATTGAAAGTTTTTGAATATATAACATCGACTTTTAATCCATTTTTAAGAAACCCATTAGCAACATCAATAATATGAGATCCGTATGCTTTTTCAGTTGGAAATCGTCCATACACGATTAATGCAATATTATTCATTCAATATCTAATCATATTTACAAAATTATTTAATTCTATAGATAAATTATTAAAATCAAAATGTAATGAAATTAAATAAAAATCATTTAAGATTATCAATATTTCTTCAATCAATATTTTTTGTTCCAATTTTGATATCCCTATCTATAGGTTCAGATTGGGATTCTTACGCAATCATTGGGACTGTTCAAAATCTTTATTTAAACAATACATACCTACCGTCTCGTCCTCCCGGATTTCCTCTCTATGAAGGATTTGTATACTTGACTTATTTTTTTTCAAAAGCTGTAGGTATAAATTTTGAAATTACAATATTGATATCTCAGTTTCTATTTACAATTATTTTAAACTTTGTTGTTTTTCTTTTTTTTAAAAAAGAAGGCATAAGAAATATTTATTTCTATTTTGTTATAATATTTTCCCCTATTTATTTAATTAGTGGATTTACTGTAATTGATTATTTCCTTGGGTCAATTTTTGGATTTTTGTCTATATATGTTCAATTACATAAAAATGATTTAGCAAAATACACCCCATTATTTTTAGGTATTTCCGTAGCTATGCGTCTAACAAATATATTTTTTGTTTTAGCTGTATTAATTTTGCAATATAGGTCAAAAGTAAAAAATAAAATAATTTTTAAAAACTTATTTTATTTTATTTTATTTTCTTTGGTGCTTCAACTTCCATTTTATTCAAATCTCTGGCAAAACACTCTTTCTGAAAGTCTTAATTCGATAATTGATTTAACTTGTATTTTAAATCTAACCAATACTGATCACTCATTAATTGATAGGATGGGCAGGTTCATAATTAAACAAATTGACTTTTTCGGTATTATCGGTAGTTTTGGAATTTTTATTTCAATTTTTTATCTTAAAAAAGAAAACCTCAGTAAAAATTTTCATTTATTAGTTCTTTTCATTTTATTTGAGTTAAGTTTTTTAAGACTTCCTACGGAAGAGGGCCACTTGTTACCAGCTTTTATTTCTTTCATATTGCTACTTTCTTCTGCGAAACTGCCAAAGTATCTTGTTGGATTAATTCTAATTTCGACAATTATGTCGAACTTTATAAATATTTCATTCTATTCAGTAGATAAAGTAGATGGCGCTGAAGAAATCTATTTTGGATTAAGTATAGAAGAAGGAATTTTTATCAACGATTTAAGAGTCAGAAATAAAATTGCAATAGAAAAAGATTTTCATTATGAAAATGGTTTATTTCAAAATACTAATGTTTGGTCTGATGGTTGTCCTAATTAAACCAAAAAATAATATCGAATAAAAAACAATAATTAATGTCAAAATTACCAAATTAAAGATAAACATTTTTGGTTTTGATATTGTATTGCTCTGCATATATGAAGATATTCCCTGAGGAAAAAACCCTCCTAATACATAATTTTCACATTCAAAATAACTTCCGACGGTAACTACTGAATTATTATTTACTAAGTTCTTTGGTTCAAAATCTGGATCTTGAGGAAAAATTAGATAACCCTCTTTACTTTCAGGAGCATATTTATAATCGATATTATCCCCACAAATACTTTCAACAAGTCCACCTTCTATACACCAAGGGCTGTAGTCACTAAGTTGATTATCAAATACTTTTGTTAGTAAACATATATTTACAATTCTTAATTTATTAAAAGAATTGTCATCAGCCTTCAGAGTTTCGAACGAAGAAGTACTGAATATTTGTAAACTAAAAAATACAAGCATTAATGAAACAATAAAAGAAGCTAATCTAAATCTGGATGAATACAGTTTTAATAAAACATAAATTAACGAAAAAACCAAAAAAAATGAAAAGTAATGTGTTTTAATAGGATCTCCCTTTGAAGGATTAAAATTCTTAGTAAAAAATGGAAAAACATTAAAAATAGTAATTAACAATACCAGTATTCCAACAAACGACAACCCCCCAATTTTTTTAAGATATTTATTTTTTTCTTTAAACAAGTTAAATATTAAAAAACTGTAAAAAAGTACAGAAAAGATTGTTCCGACTCTTATAAAATTGACACTAAATAAATTTTCGTTTCCTAGCCAAGCTGACTTGTGAAACCAGTACCTTTCCCAATAATCTCCAAATGTATCCAATAGAATTATTCCTAATAATGAGCTTGACTGAGAATTACGATATGGATCTAAAATTAAGTCAAAATTCATATTGTATAGAAAATTTATAGAAGCAGTATTTTCATAACCATTTGGAGTTACATGTTCCCATACATATTTTTGGTTAACATCGAAGCTTTCGTTAATCAGCAGCACAAAAGAAAAAACTGTTAACAATATTAAAAAAACTGTGTGCTTATTTATAAGTTCTTTTTTAAAAAACATTAATAAAGACAATGCTGTCATAAGAGCAATACTTGCCTTTGAAGAAAGAAGGATTACAAGAAAAGGCACCATAAAATAAAGATATATTATTTTTTTTTCTTCAAAAAAACTAATTAAAAATAGAATACACCACGGAATAAATGCGTAAGCCATAATTTCTGGTTTTAAAATTATTCTCGCCCCAATTAAGGGCGGGAAGAAACAAATCATATTAATTATTAAAAAAACTATATTTTTAGAAAAAGATAGTTTTCTGAGTAAAAAGTAAACACCCAAACTACCAACTAAATAAAAAATAAAATTGCCAAAATGAATTCCATAATTTAATACTGGATTAACAAAGTTTGATGAAACTAATATTGAATCTATCTTCATTCTTGATATCTCCGCTATAAACCAGAAATAACCAATTCCTTGTTCCTCGAGATCACTACTGCTACCGAATAGGAAATAGTTTAAGTAGGGACCATATTTATCAATATCTGTTCCTCTCATGCTGTCATAATTTAAATAGCTAACTAAAAAAACATAAAGATGAATAAACAGGGTTGCAAGTAGCAAAATAATATTTTCAAATTTTTTCACAAAACTCATAAATCTAAATTTAGTGCTTTTATTAAATAATTTTAAAAGTGTCTAAAAAATTTAAATCGATATATAAAATCTTTGTATGTATAAAAAAACATATTTGTTTGTCTCACTCTGCTTAATAACAAGTTGTAACTTGGGCGTTGGTAATGAGGAATTTGCTGAGGACAATCTTTCTAATGACCAAATAGCTAATTTGGAAAAAGAATCATCCACACTTTCCTCAACAACTACATCTACTCAAATAACAACAACAACTACTACAATTTACAAATGCATCCCTGATGACAATACCAACGTTAATTTTAATGAGATAAAGAATGTACAAATTTTTTTAAATAAATATGGATATAACGCAGGCAAAGAAGATGGATATTTAGGAAGTCAAACAATAGCAGCCATAAAAGATTTTCAAAATTTTTCTGGCTTAAAGCCTGATGGGGACGTAGGTCCAGTTACAAGAGACAAAATGAGGGAGTGGACAGGCTGCGAAGAAAAAGTAGCATCTTACGTTGAGTCTGAAGATAGCACATCCACTACAAGTTCGAATTCTCAATCAACTACTACTACTACTACTACTACAACTACAACTACAACTACAGTTCCAGGTACAAATACAATTTCTAAAATTGAAAATAAGTATGGCTATCTTCCCTCAGTTTCTATTAAAACAAACAAAATTCTATCAGTATTACAAGGAGTAAAAGATTCTTCATCAATTTGCGGAACTCCATATTTAAACAATTTAGAAACAGGTTCGGTCAATTTATACGAAAATGGAAATTTAGATTATTCATATATTGGAAACTCAGTGTTCACAGAATCAACTTCTACTGCAGAGGTAGTTGATATTACTCCAAGTGATTTTTCAATCAAAGTAACAGGAAATGGAGATACAAATTTTAGATTTTATTTTATAAAGCCTTATGAGAGCAACTTAGTTGAATTGTTGCCGAAAAATATTACTACAGCCCCAGGTCTTACAACAGCTATCTTTGATAAAACTAATATGGAACAAGGATATTGGTTTTTTAGTTTTGCTGAAAACAATTCTGGTCAGATTGTGAAGTCAGTAGGTTTAAGGGAGTTATTAGTTTCTAATGACACTACTCAATCACAAGATGCAAACAATGAAATTGATACAATTTTTTTCCTTAAAGACAATAAAAATATTTCAAAAGGGCTTAATTTAAACAATGTAAATGATTTCAAATTATTTTATACAACTGAAAATTTATACGACTCAAGAGATAATACAACCGCTTTAATCTTAGAATCTGCAAGCAATATAACTTTAAAAAATGATAGTCAGGCTACTTCAGGTCAAATAATTCATATTGGTAGAGAACTAATGCTTGTTACATCAAAAAATGGAAGTGAATATAGTGTTGAAAGAGGATATTTAGGCACTCAACCACAAGAGCATTCTGTAGGGTCTTCTGTAAGAGTTATTCAAAATACGTCAAAACAATCACTGCAAAGTAGTTTTGCATACGCAGTAATAAGATCTGAATTAGGTATTCGTTATCAGGTCGCACTAGGAAGTGAACTTAATGTTAATATTTTATCAACAAACAATTGTCCGAATGGACTGTATTCTTTTGAAGAAATAACGATATTCTCTTGGAGACCTAAAGGTTCATCTGTAGTTTATTCAAGCACTAAATTAGACCAAAATAATCCAATATTTGATAAACAGTTTTTAATCAATAATTCTTACAATTATGAACCACCTACATTATTAGGCACTGAACCATCTGGCGATTTTATAAATAAAGGTCCAAAAAATATAGATGTTGCAATAGGAGATAAAATAATTTTTGATTTTCAAGGAATAAACTTTGTAAGTAGTGAACCACAGTTTGTCGAGTTAAATTTTAAAATGTATCCTTATGGCTCTTCAGGAAAGCTTTCAAATTCAAGATCTATCTTTTTAGATACTTTAGATGGATTTTTGTTTGAAATTAATTTAAATAATATTTCTACATCTAGTTCATTTAACGATGATACATGGGAATCTGGGTACAAATATATTTTTGAATCAATAACAGTTTACGATGGAGTTTCAAAAACTACATTTAAAAATAACCAAGAAGTAATTTACGACTATAAGCCCTTGAAAGGCTCACATACTGCATATTATCTAGATCAATTTATTTTTAATATTCCATAAGTTACGTAGTTTATCATTTAAAGTATAATTTTCGTTCAAACTCATTAGACAAATACCTATAATTACATGTCTAGGATAAAAAAGTTTTGGATCAAAAATTAAATATGGTGCCAAACAAAGTAAACCAAATATAACAAAGTTATTAAATATATTTAATAATGATGAAAAATTTAAATTAATTATATACAAGAACAAGGAAACAGATACTACAAAAAAACCAATATATATGTGGTACCTCCCCAAAGCGATTATTAACAATTCGTTAAAAGGGTTAAAAATAAGATAATTTAAATTTTCAACAATATCAAAGCTGATATTTCTTTGATATGTTCCTGCAGTGCTGTAGAAAACAAATTTGTTTCCAAAGTAAAAATTATGAAACATTGGTAGAAGTTGCATTATTAAAAAAATTGATATATTTTTTATTTCTTTAAATTTAAAAAATATAAAAGCTATAGAAAAAATGATTAGCTCGGGTCTTATCAATACGGCTAAAGACAATAAAATCACAGATTGTGTAGAGTCTTTATTTATTTTTAGTAAATATATTGAAAAAAGTAAAAATAGTAAACTGATAGTTTCCGACATACCAAAAAGAAAAATGCTTCTTACATTATCTAGCAGCAAAAAAAGTGCAAAAACAAATGTTGTAAGGTTTACTCTTTGATTGATTTCAGATAGTAAAAAAACACAAAGTGATAAGATTAGTTGCCACGAAACAAGCCAGCCATCTCCGAATAAACTATGAATAAGATAAAGAAAGTATCTATATCCTGGAGAATACCAAAAGACACTTGCTCCTCCCCTAAGACCATCACCTTCGAAAATAAGCCTTGCCTGGTTTTCATAAGTTAATATATCTGAACCAGCCGGTTTAACCAAAAAATTTAGACTATCCCATGGCGCATCAATAATTAGAAAGGTTATCGATAAAAAGATAAATATAATGTTGTGTGTATTTTTATATAAAAAGCAATAAAAAACCATCAAATAGCCAATTAGTGAAAATATATTAAAAGGTAAAGAAAAATCAAGCTGTTTCAAATAAATTACTAACAATAGGCAAAAGATGATTAGGCAATCTTTTGATGAAAGGGAAAAATTGTTTAAATTCGAAACTATGAATCCAATAATCAATAAATATGAGATAAGTTCTAACACAATTGTGCTTTCACCATCATCAATTATTATTTTTCCATAAAATTCATATGGATACCCACTTTTAATTTCAGGTATGGGTTTAAATTTCCATTTAGTAAATTTGTAATATATTTCAACACGATCCGTATTTTCTGGTATTTGGATTTTTTTATTTAAAGGGTTTAGATACCTTTCAACAAGAACAACTTGTTGATTATTAGGAAGAAAATTTATAGTTACTTCACCAACATAATCTACATTCAAAAATTTCTCTTCTTTAATATTTTTTGAAGCAAATAACCTAAATGGTAGCCAATCTCTTCTTAGTTCATACGTATTAAATTTTGAATGATTCAAGTAACCAATAGGAAAGTTAGAAGAATTAGCACCCATCCATTGGTATTCTTCATTTAAATTTCTATAGTTTACTTCCCATGTTTTTACTGTATATTCCGAATTACTAAATAAGTCATCAAAACTTTTAGTACATCTACTATTGAAATAGTCATACTGAAATGTATTTTGTGTTGGAGTTAGATCATCGTTTACACAAATAGTCCACATACTGTCATTTAAAAAACTGATAGATATTTTAAATATTAAAAAAATAGTAATAAAAAATATAATATTTTTATTTTTTGCAACTTTTAAAGTCAATAAGAATAAAAAGAAAAAAATTAAATCCTTTTTGCTATCAATCGGTATTCCATTTAGTTGATAGGCACCATTTAATGGAAATAAATACACAATAAGCAAGACTGCTTTTAAAACATGAAAACTATCTATTTTTTCTAAAAACTTCATTGTTTATTCGTAAAAATTATAACTACTGAATTTAATATTTTGACTATGTAAGAAAAAAATCTATGACTAAAAATAAATTGATATTATTAATAATATGAATCCAAATTTTAAATCATATTTACAATCAATGAGAACTTGGCAGTGGACAAAGAATTTGGTAGTTTTTACTCTTCCAATAGGTAGTGGTCTTATCAACATAGATACTCTATTTGAAGTTATTTATTCTTTTATTGGTATATCTTTAATATCTTCTTCAATTTATATTTTCAATGATATAAAAGACATATCAGTTGACTCAATGCACCCACTAAAAAAACATAGACCAATAGCTTCTGGAGTTATAAAAATACCAAATGCACTAATTATGGGTTTATGTTTACTTACATTGGGACTTTTTATACTTTATAAAAACGAATTTATAGCTTTTTTACTTGGTCTATCATACGTTACAACTGCTTTGATGTATACATTGAAACTAAAATATATTTCGTATATAGATTCAGTAACAATAAGTATTTTGTTTATTTTAAGGCTTTTAATAGGTGGTTATTCTGCAAATATTTCACCCTCTATATATTTAATAATGTTTATATTTTTTTCTAGCTTTGGATTAGCAGTATCCAAAAGAATATCAATTCTTCAGAATGATAGGATTGAGAATAGTTCTGAATATCTTCAGTTTTTAAAAAAATATTATGATTTAGATAAACTTAAATTAATTTTCAAAGCTGCTTTAATTTCTTCTTTTACTGTATATTTAGCTTGGTCCACAACAATAGCTGATATAAATAATATAATTTTTATTGATGTATATTTACTTTTTTCAATACTAGGCTTGTCTATTGTTCTTTATGAAATTTATAAACTTACACTTCACATTGGACTAGAGGATTTTGTCTTATCAATAATTCAAAATAAAAAAAGTGTATTAGGTTTAAGTTTTACATTTCTTTGTATTTTTATCAGATTATATTCTTAAACCTTAAGGTGTAAAAATTACGGTATCTCCACCCATACCAAAGTGGTTTGTACAATAAATATAAAGCTGGTTTGGAGTATTTGATGTTATTTCAATTTCAATATAGGCCCCTGGATTTCCAGCAACTCCATTTGTTGTAACATTAGAGCTATATTCACTTCCATTTTGTGTTGTAGAAAACCGAAGAGGATGATTAATATTACTTGAGTCACTTAAATCAAAGCGGTATTTGTTTCCAGTTGTAACATTGATTGTTGCATCTTGTGAACCATTCAGAAAATATTCATTTGATCCTAAACCATTGTTTGCAACAGTCACACCTATATTTACTGTAGTCTGAGGAACAGTTGTCGTAGTAGTAGTAGTTGTCGTCGTCTGAGGAACAGTTGTCGTTGTAGTAGTAGTCTGAGGAACAGTTGTAGTAGTAGTAGTAGTAGTAGTAGTAGTAGTCTGAGGAACAGTTGTCGTTGTAGTAGTAGTCTGAGGAACAGTTGTCGTTGTAGTTTGAGAAACTGTGGTTGTAGTTGCCTCTTTAACAATGGGCTGAGGAACAGTTGTTGTAGTTGTCTCTCCAACAATGCGTTGAGGAACAGTAGTTATTGTATCATCACCAGTTGGTAATAATTTCAAAATTGATGAAACAGGAGATTGTTTGATGAGTGTTGTTGTAGTTGTTTCAATTGAAGAATTTGATGATACAATATTCGAAGCCTCGTTAGTAATCTGCGTATTCGAAATTGTATCAAGCGTCTCAGATCTTCCACAATTTATAAAAATTAAAAATAATAAAAAAGATTTCTTCAACACGGTTATATTATTTCACACAACAAATTTTATCTTAAATTTATAAATGCTTTAAAAGATTGCTTTAGATTTAGTGGTTTAATCTAATAAATTGCTTGTTCTATAATTTAAATATGTCAAATAAAATATTGATTCCTGGCGAAATCATTGAACTTGAACTTATTGATATAGTTGAAGTTACACATGATACAAAAAGATTCAGATTTGGTTTTCCAAACGAAAATGACATTCTTGGTTTGCCAACTGGCAAAAGCATTTCTCTCACATTTGAAGATGAAAATGGAGAACAGGTTTTCAGATCATACACTCCAGTATCTTCTGATAATGACATAGGGTTTGTTGATTTTGTTGTAAAAATTTATAGAAAAAATGAACACCCTGATTTTCCAGATGGTGGACTTATGTCTCAAAAAATTGATACTCTTGAAATCGGTGACAA
>CEQY01048835.1_pt1 | contig 11796 bp, 10 predicted proteins | sample 361391 | NCBI WGS metagenome assembly CEQY01 (sample SAMEA2621075, study PRJEB7988) | marine metagenome | isolation source: saline water (ENVO:00002010), including
TTTCCTACTGCCATGAATATGGCCGCTTATCATTTAATCGAAAGCTATACTATTCCATCAGTTAAAGAACTTGAAAATACATTAGCTAAAAAGTCTAGAAAATTTAAAGACATTGTCAAAATTGGCAGGACTCATTTTATGGATGCGACGCCACTATCTCTTGGCATGGAGTTTAGTGGTTATGCTACACAACTAAAAAACGGAATTAAAGAATTGAAACAAAGTTTAGATCACTTGTCAGAAATTGCACTTGGTGGAACAGCTGTAGGTACTGGGCTAAATACCCCAAAAGGATATTCTAAAGTTGTAGCCAAAAAAATATCTGAAATAACAGGATACAAATTTATTTCTGCACCAAACAAGTTTGAATCTCTTGCAGCAAATGATGCAATAGTTGGGGCATCTGGAGCACTAAAAAAATTAGCTGTTGCATTAATGAAGATTGGCAATGATATAAGAATGTTAGCATCAGGGCCTAGAAGTGGTATAGGGGAAATACTTTTACCCTCTAACGAACCCGGATCTTCTATAATGCCTGGAAAAGTAAACCCTACTCAATGTGAAGCATTAACCATGGTCTGTGCTCAAGTAATTGGAAATGATGTTGCAACTACAGTTGGCGGAATGAATGGTCATTTTGAGTTGAATGTATATAAGCCTTTAATGGCTTATAATATATTAAACTCTTCAAGATTAATTGCTGATGCTTGTAATTCTTTTAATAATAATTGCGCAAAAGGTATAGAGCCTAATAAAAAGGTTATTGAAAATCATCTAAACAATTCTTTAATGCTAGTAACAGCATTAAACAATCATATTGGATATGACAATGCTGCTAAAATTGCCAAAAAAGCCCACAAAGAAGGAACGTCATTAAAGGAAGCTGCTATATCATTAAATCTTGTTTCTGAAAAAGATTTTGATAAATGGGTTGATCCAAAAAAAATGATCAAATAATAAAAATGATCGTTTACAAAACAAGCGAGGAAATAGAGTTAATAAAAGAAAGTAGTTTGTTGGTTTCAAAGACACTTGGTGAAATTAATAAAATGATAGCGCCAGGAATAACTCCTTTAGAATTAGACAAATTTGCTGAAACCTTTATACGAGACCATAAAGCAAGTCCTGGGTTTTTGGGATTGTATGGATTTCCAAATACGTTATGCGTCTCAGTAAATGAACAAGTTGTTCATGGAATCCCAACCAATTCTCCTCTTAAAAATGGAGATATCGTTTCAGTTGATTGTGGAGTAAAAAAAAATAACTATTATGGAGATCATGCTTATACTTTTGAGGTTGGCGAAGTTTCTAAAGACATAAAAAAGCTACTTAAAGTAACTAAAGAATCTCTGTATCTAGGTATAAAAGAATTGAAGGTGGGAAATAAAATTGGGGACGTAAGCAATACAATACAAAACTACACAGAGAGTTTTGGGTATGGAGTAGTAAGGGAATTGGTTGGACATGGATTGGGTAAAAAACTTCATGAAGATCCTGAGATACCTAACTTTGGCGAAAAAGATACTGGGCCTGAAATAAAAAACGGTCTTGTAGTAGCAATTGAACCTATGATTAATATGGGAACAGAAAAGGTAACTCCTTTGTTTGATGGCTGGACAATAATTACTCAGGACAAAAAGCCTTCTGCTCATTTTGAACATAATATAGCTGTTATAGATAATGAACCAGTTATACTTTCAACTTTTGATTTTATTGAAAACGAATCAAATAGTTGATAATATATCATCTAAATAATTCCTATTATTTGCTAATCTTGGTATTTTATTCTGTCCACCTAATTTATTTTTTTTCTTTAACCATTTGTCAAAAACACCTGAGCGAACAGAATGTATAATCGGTGGTCCAAGTGCAATATCCTTATGTCTTTTTGCTTCATAATCTGAATTTAGATTTTTTAAAGACTCATCCAATACTTCATTAAAATAGGAAATGTTTTTTGGTGCTCTATTAAACTCTATTATCCACTCATGACACCCCTTGCTTGTTCCCGAAATATATTTTGGTCCTGCGGTAAAATTGAATACTGTTGAGCCAGTTAAACTACAGGCTTTAGTTATCGCATTTTCTGCATTCTCAACTATTAATTCTTCACCAAAAGCATTTATAAATTGTTTCGTTCTACCTGAAATTCTAATTCTATAAGGATTCAAAGAAGAAAAAACTATAGTATCTCCAATTTTATATCTCCACAAACCAGAATTAGTAGAAATTATTAAAGCATAATTCTTATTTATTTCAACATTATCTAAAGAAAGAATTTTATTTTTATTAGCAATATCTTCAAACTCATAATAGATACCGTGATTTAGTAAAAGTAACATTTCATCTGAATCTTTTTTATCTTGAAATGCAAAAAAGCCTTCCGAGGCATTATATGTTTCAAGATAATTTAGTTGGTTAGTTGGCACTAAAGAATCAAATAACTTTTTATATGGTTTAAATGAAACGGCCCCATGAATAAAGAGTTCTAAATTTGGCCATAGTTCTAATATGTTTTCACACTTATTTAATTTTAAAATTCTTTTTATTAAAACAATTGTCCAGGTAGGAACACCAGAAATACTTGTTACATTTTGTTTTGAAGTAATCATTGCCATTTGTTCAATTTTATTTTCCCACTCACTCATCAAAGCGATGTTCATCGAGGGAGTTCTAAAAAACCTAGCCCAAATAGGTAAATTTTTTATAAGAACAGCTGATATGTCTCCAGTAAAAATATTATTATCTAATGGACTAATTTGTTTGCTTCCACCAATCGCTAGAGATTTACCAGTAAAGATTTTAGAATCAGGATGATTATTTAAATAAATAGAAAGCAGGTCTTTACCTGCCTTAAAATGATTAAAACTAAGTGCTTCATAAGAAACTGGGATAAATTTACTTTTATCATTTGTTGTTCCTGATGATTTTGCAAACCAATTTATTTTTCCAGGCCAAGAAATATTAGTTTCCCCCTGGAGCATCTTTGAGATTATTGGAAAAAACTCTTCGTAAGCTAATGGGGGTATTCTTGAAGCAAATTTATCCCTGCTGGCAATCTCTTTGAATGAATATTTTTTTCCATATAACGTATTTTTTGCTTTACTTAATAAGTACATTAAAGTGTTATTTTGAGATTCTAATGGGTTTTCAGAATCGAAATAAAATTTTGAGAGTCTCCTTTTGAGGTTTGAACTAATTAAATAGTTTAAAAGAGACATTTTAAACTTTTCTTTTTAATTCAAAATGCTGTCCTAAATAGACTTTTCTTACTTGAGGGTCTGACGATAATTCTTCGGCTGTTCCTGACTTCAGCAACCTGCCCTCAAACATTAAATAAGCTCTATCGGTAATAGATAAGGTTTCTGTTACATTATGATCGGTAATAAGTATGCCAATGTTTTTTTTCTTCAAAGTTGAAATAATGTTTTGAATTTCTTCCACTGCAACTGGATCAACGCCAGCAAATGGCTCGTCTAAAAGAACAAATTTTGGATCTGTTGCTAGTGCTCTTGCAATTTCCGTTCTTCTTCTTTCACCTCCTGATAAAACCCTTCCTAAATTTTTTCTAACCTCTTGAAGGCCAAATTCATTTAGCAACTTTTCTGCTTTTTTATATTGTTCCTCTTTTGAAAGATTTTGCGATTCTAAAATAGCATATAAATTATCTTCTACACTAAGGTTTCTAAAAACTGAGGCTTCCTGTGCTAAATAACCTATTCCTTTACGGGCCCTTTTATACATGGGCAATGCAGTAATATTTTCACTGCCCAAAAAAATTTTTCCTCCGTTTGGTTGAATTAATCCGACAATTATATAAAAAGATGTTGTTTTCCCAGCACCATTAGGTCCTAACAAACCAACTATTTCTCCTTGATTAACCTCTAAAGACACAGAATCAACCACAATTTTTGATCTATATTCTTTTGAAATACTTTTAGCTATTAATGCTTGTTTTTTCATCTTGAAACAAAAATAATTATTCTTAGTTTATATACGTAAACATTATTATTTTAATAAAAATTTAATAGATATTTAAATAATGAAAAGATCTGATAAAATCAGACTAAAATTTTTTCTGGTTAATATAGCTAAGGGCATAGCTGTTCTTGGATTATTGCTTGTGTTCTATAGAATATTAATTAATTATGTTGATATAAGTAATATTAAAGGATTTTCTCATTTAGATGATTTATCCATAGCTTTTGTTTTTACAATTTTTTTCTTTTCCGAAGTAATTTTTGGAATTATTCCTCCTGAGTTTTTTATGATTTGGGTTTTAAATAATAAAGGGGTAGAAATGTATCCTGTTTTCATAATTGCCCTATCCACTATTTCATATTTTGCAGGAATATTTGCATTTCTTTTCGGAAAGTATCTTCACGAAACTTCTCTTTATAGCTTAATGAAAAAATATATAATTGGAAAATATGAAAGAAAAATAAATATGTATGGTGGAATAGCAGTAGTTATTGCAGCGCTAACACCATTACCATTTTCTGCTACCAGTGCAGTTGTGGGAGCTATAGGATATCCAAATAATAAATATTTTTTATTCGCTTTAGCAAGATTTATACGGTATTTTTTGTATGGTTATATAATATTTCTAGCCACACCTTAACTGATTTTTTGAAGCTCAACTATTTTTTCTACCACATAGTTTACTTCTTCCATGGTATTCAATTTGCTAAATGAAATTCTAACTGGACTATGGTTATCTTTAAGCTTTAGCTCTTCTAGAACATGAGAGTTTTTTGATGAACCACTAGAACAAGCGCTTCCTGCAGAAACTGAAATTTTATTAATATCTAAATTAAATAAAAACATCTGTTTATCTTCAATTTTAGGAATAGATAAGCTTAAAACGTGGAATAAACTTTTTTTAGGATTTTCACAATCTCCATTGAAAATTAAATTTTTAACATTTCTCTTCAACATATCTATCATATTAAATTTCAAATTTTCAATATGTTTCTTGGTTTTATCTTTTTCTTCAATTGTTATTTCAAGAGCTTTGGACAAACCTATAATTCCAGAAACGTTTTCGGTTCCTCCTCGCATATTTCTTTCCTGTGACCCGCCTATAATATATGGTGGTATTTTTATCTTATTGTTGATATACATAAAACCTATGCCTTTAGGTCCATGAAATTTGTGAGCTGAACCTACTATTGAATGAATAATATTGGAAGAAAGATTCATATTAAAATGCCCGATAGTTTGTACTGTATCAGAATGAAAAACAGAATCGTTTGTGTTACAAATTTGTGCAACTCTTTCTATGTCAGTAATATTTCCAATTTCATTATTGCCATGCATCAAGCTTATCAATGATTTAGGATGGCTTGATATTAATTCTTCTAAATGGTTATAATCTATATGGCCGTTTGAATCTATATTAACATATAAAATTTTTATAACATTTTTCTGTTCAAGATCTTCTAATGTATGCAAAACAGCGTGGTGTTCAATTTTTGATGTTATTGCTGTTTTTATTTTTCTAGAATATATAGCATTTATTATAAACGTATTATCTGCTTCAGTACCTCCCGAAGTGAAAAATATTTCTCCAGGAGTTACCCCTAAAATATCAGCAATTTTATTTCTTGAATTTTCAACTGACGCTTTAACTTCTCTTCCATGCTTATGAATAGAAGATGGGTTTCCGTAATTTTCAACCATGAAAGGAATCATGTCCTCTAAAACACGCTTATCTAGCTTAGTTGTGGCTGCATTATCAAGATAAATATTCATTAACCTAGATTTTTTTGATTTTTTCAATTACTTCATTTGCTAATAACCTAGCCTTTTCTTTAGAAAGTGACTCCGCATAAATTCTAACAACAGGTTCGGTATTAGATTTACGAATATGAAACCAACTATTTTTTCTTTCAATTTTAATGCCATCTATTGTTATAACATTATAATCGATATATTCTTTTTTGAATTTATCAACTAATAAATTAAAATCTTTATTAAAAGTAATTTTATTTTTGGATATAAAATATTGAGGCAACTCATTTTTTAAAGCTGATAAACTAGAATCTGTTTCAGCTAATAAAGAAAGTATAATTGCAATTCCAACCAAAGCATCTCTCCCATAATGTGTTTTAGGATAAATCACCCCACCATTGCCTTCCCCTCCTATATCTGCATTAGATTCTTTCATTTTTTCAACTACATTAATCTCACCAACTGCAGAGGAAAAATATTTACCATTAGCCTGATTTGTGATTTTTTTAAGGGCCATCGTGGAAGAAAGGTTTGAGCATGTTATAATTTTTTCTTGTTTTGAAAGTAGTTGTTTTGCAGCTAAAACAAGAGTATATTCCTCCCCAATAGGATTGCCCTTTTCATCTAATAAACATAGCCTATCAACATCAGGGTCTACTACAATTCCTAAATCAAAATCATTATTCTTCATAATGTTTCTAATTTCAATAATATTTTCTGGAAGAGGTTCGGGGTTATGAGAAAACTTACCATTGGGTATACAATTAAGTTTATTAATTTTTTTTACTCCTATTTTTTTTAAAAGTTCAGGAACAGCTAAACCACCAACAGAATTAATTCCATCTACAATTACTTTAAAATTTTTTTTCTTAATTGCATTTAGGTTAATAATATTTATAGACAAAATTTTTTGAATGTGTTCTTCTAAAGCATTTTTATCAAAATTATACTTTCCTTGCTGGTTTGATTTTTTATAATTACCTGTGTCTGCATTAATAATTTTACTTGCAATGTTTTTACTTAAAAACTCACCTTTGTCGTTTAAAAGCTTTAAGGCATTCCATTCAATTCCGTTATGACTAGCAGATATTACTACTCCGCCTGATAATGAATGGGTTTTAACATAAATACCAATTGATGGTGTTGTAGCTAGCCCCAAGTCAACTACATCAATGCCATTTTCTATTAAAATTTTAATAACTAACTTACTTATACGATCTCCAGAAGGCCTAGCGTCTCTTCCGATAACAACTTTTTTTTTTGAGGTTTTTTTAACAACAAAATTAATATATGATAAAATTGTTTTAGAAATATCTAAATCTGACAAAGATTTTCCTGGTATATTTTCTAAGGTTCCCCTTATGCCTGATATAGATTTAACTAAAACCACTTTTTATCCTTTATTACATTCTTGACCAGGCTTAACGGTCTTTCCACAATAAGAACAAGATTCTCCTTCGGATTTAAGAAGTGGATTTTGAGACGCACAAGTACCTCTAAATTCCGATTCATTAAAAAAAATCATCCGAAAAGACAAAGCAAATACAAATAACCCGAAGATCAATATAGACAATAATACCGTTGTCATAATAATTTAAATATTTGCTAAGTTACCAAAACAAGTTTTTATCTTTAAAAAATTATACTTTTTTTAATCATAAAAAATGGCAAATACTTATAATAAAAAAAAAGATCTTTTTCTTCAACTCAAAAAAATCATAAAAGAGTTAAGGTCAAAGTGTCCATGGGATAAAAAACAAACTATAAATAGTCTAAGACATTTAACAATAGAAGAAGTTTATGAGCTTTCAGATGCAATTTTAAAAAACAAAAATAAAAACATTGAAGATGAATTAGGGGATTTACTATTGCATGTGATGATGTATGCAGAAATTGGCTCAGAAAAAAAGCTTTTTACAATTGATAGTATTGTTGAGAATTTGAAGAAAAAATTAATTCATAGACATCCCCACATTTATAAGAATGAAAAAAAACTAACTGAAAAAGAAGTGGAGAATAACTGGGAAAAACTAAAACTTAAAGAAAAAGGTAGAAGAAAACTTTTGGATGGTGTTCCCAATAAAATACCCCCAATGACAAAAGCCATGGTTATTCAAAAAAAAGTTAGAAATGTGGGTTTTGATTGGGAAAATAAAAATCAAGTTTTAGAAAAAATAAAAGAGGAATTAAAAGAACTTCAAGAAGAAACTTCAAAAAAAAAAATAAAAGAAGAAGTTGGAGACCTTCTTTTCTCAGTAATAAATTATGCCAGATTCATCAATATTGACCCAGAAGAAGCGCTAGAATTAACAAACATAAAATTTAAAAAAAGATTTAATTATTTGGAGTCAGAAACTAATAAAAAAGGTAAGGAACTAAAAAAAATGAGCTTAAATGAAATGAACGTTTATTGGAATAAATCAAAAACAATCACCAAGACTTAAGGCCTAATAATTTTTTTCCTAAATCGCTTAATTTTGCTTTTTTATATTTTTTTTGTTCCCAATTTCTAGGATCACCAGGAAAAGCATACCCTTCAGGAGCAATTCTTTCTGACCATGATTTAATTCTCCATTCTTTTAAAAGCCTATTGTCTTCCTCTGATGGAAACATTGAAACATATTGAGCAATTCTAATTTTATTTTTAGATAAATTTGGTCGAATTCCATGAGGAAGAAGGCTATTAAATATTAAAAGATCTCCTTTTTTTAATGGAACTTTGATTATTTCATTTTTAAACTCTGAAATGTCTGGTTTGAATTTATCTCTATTTTTTGGCTGTGTCAGTTTCCAAGAATCATATTCTCTGAATAGTCTTGGAACACACTGAAAACCACCCATTTTTTGATCAATTTGATCCGACAAAGCTAAAACCCCTTGAACATTAACAGGTTTTGTGTCAGGGTCATAATCCCAATGGATAAATCCTAAGTTTTCATTATACTCACTTATAGGAAAATTAAGATTTGCTCTGTCTATTGAAACCCAGAGTTTATGTGTTCCCCAAACATCAACAAAGGCAGCATAAATCTTTTTTGATTGTCTGTTGTTCCATAGTGTCTGATGATTATAAGCTTCAACCATTCCTGTTCCAACAAGTTCTTTCATCTGCATTTCTGCTCTAGGCTTTGAATTCCAGGTTAAAGGATCATAAGGATTTTTGTTTTCAAATTCCCACAAAAACTTAGCTGTTTTATCGGCTTGTAAATCAGAAACTGAATTTTTAATAATCACAAAACCATTATTTAGCCAAAAATCCCAATCCTTTTCAGATAAAATATTTAGGTCTTTATTTTGTGTTCTATCATTCAATTTATAACTGCTAGATTTTACTGCAGATGGATTACCAGGAATATCTTTGTGTTCGTTTTTATAATTCACTAAATTAAAATTGAATTTAAGTTATGAATAAAAAGTGAAAACTTCAACTCAATACGTTTGTCAAAATTGTGGTTCAATTTCTCCAAAATGGATGGGAAAATGTTCTAAATGTGAGAGCTGGAATAGTTATATGGAAGAAATTGTAAAAGAAAAAAAAGAAAAAAAAGAAGTTTGGAAAACTAATGGTGTTGAAAAAAATAAACCTATCAATCTAGATAAAATTACAAGTGGAGAAAGAAAAAGAATAGTAACAACAGATAAAGAACTGAATCGAGTATTAGGAGGAGGTATTGTGCCTGGTTCAGTAATTTTAATTGGAGGAGAGCCGGGAATTGGCAAATCTACATTAATGTTGCAATTTGTTTTAGCATTAAAAAAACTAAAGACTTTATATGTTTCCGGAGAAGAAAGTAAAGAGCAAATAAAAATTAGATCTGAAAGAATTGCACAAAAAAATGAAAATTGCTTTATATATACTGAAACAAATCTAGAATCTTTATTTCTAGCAAGCCAAAATCTAAACCCAACTATATTAATAATTGATTCTATACAGACATTAAGCACAAATAATCTTGAATCTACTCCGGGATCAATTTCTCAAATTAAAGAATGTACTTTTGAATTAATGAAGTATTCAAAAGAAAACGGAAAAACAGTTTTTCTTATTGGACACATAACTAAAGATGGAATTATTGCTGGACCAAAAATATTAGAGCACATGGTTGATGTAGTGATTTTATTTGAGGGAGACAAAAACCTTTCTTATAGATTATTAAGAACAAAAAAAAATAGATATGGCCCAACAAATGCTTTAGGAATATATGAAATGGCAGAAAAGGGATTAAAAGAAGTTTCAAATCCATCTGATATTTTAATTTCACAAAAAGGCAACGAATTGAGTGGGGTTTGTATTGGAAATATTGTAGAAGGAAACAGATCTTTAATTTTAGAGATTCAATCATTAGTAAGCACATCAAACTATAGCACATCGCAGAGAAGTTGTAATGGTTATAACATCAAAAGATTTAATATGATTTTAGCGGTTTTAGAAAAGAGACTTGGTCTTCAATTAAATTCTCAAGATGTTTTTGTTAATGTGGCCGGTGGTTTAAAAATAGATGATCCTAGTGGTGATTTAGCTTTATGTATGGCCATAATATCTTCCTATGAAGAAAAGGTTATTAATAATAAATTATGTTTTACCGGAGAAATTGGACTAAACGGAGAAATTAGACCAGTAAGTAGAATCGAGACAAGAATAATGGAGGCAGAAAAGTTAGGTTTTAGCGAAATTATTATTCCATTCTATAATAAAGTTGAAACAAAACATAAGATAAAAGTTTCACCATATAGAAAAATTCAACAAGTGTATGAGAATATATTTAATTAAAAGTTATGATACTTTTGTTGTATGAATAATAATGAAAAAAAAAATGATGATGAATTATATGAGCATCATAACATTAAGGTAGATAAATACCAGTCATTGTTAAGAATCGATAAATTCCTTATTGATAAGATTCCTGGAACATCTAGAAACAAAATTCAAGATGGAATACAAAATGGTTATGTTAAAGTTAATAAAGTAGTTGTTAAGCAAAACTACAAAGTGAAACCTTTAGATAAAATAAGTGTTTCTTTTCCAGCGCCACCAAGAAATGAAGAAATAATACCAGAAAAAATTGATATTAATATTAAATATGAAGATGAAGATTTGTTAATAGTTAATAAAAAAGCTGGAATGGTAGTTCATCCATCTTATAATAACTGGACAGGAACTTTAGTAAATGGATTGGTATATTATTTTAAAAACTTACCTATTATGCCTAAAAATAATGGGAGGCCCGGGTTAGTACATAGAATCGATAAAGAAACTTCTGGTTTATTAGTTGTTGCAAAAAATGAAAAATCAATGATTTCGCTTGCTAAACAATTTTTTGATCATTCTATAAAACGAAAATATGTGGCATTAATTTGGGGTGAACCAAAAAATAAAGAAGGAACTATAGATGTTAATTTAGGTAGATCAATCAAGGACAGAAGAGTTGTTTGTGCCTACACTAAAAATGATAAGGGGAAAAAAGCAATTACACACTATAAGGTCATTGAATCATTTTACTATGTATCAATTATTGAGTGTCAATTAGAAACTGGAAGAACACATCAGATTAGAGCTCACATGAAACATATAGGGCATCCTATATTTAATGATAAAGTATATGGGGGAGATAAAATTTTAAAAGGGACAGTTTTTTCAAAATATAAAAAGTTTGTAGAAAACTGCTTCAATATTATCCCAAGACAAGCTCTGCATGCAAAATCCTTAGGCTTTATTCACCCTAGATCAAAAAAGAAGATTAGTTTTGAATCATCTTTACCTGAAGATTTTGGTGGTGTAATTGCTAAATGGAAAAAATATACTGAAGGCCAAAAAGATTAAATTAACCTTACATAACTTCCTAATATTTTTATATTATCTTCATATCTTTTAAGAATAATCTGGAAATTATTGTCCAAATAATGTCCTTCAAAATCTATATAAAAAACATATTTGAAATCAGTTCCTTCTCTGGCCGGTCTGCTTTCGAGTTTTGTTAAATTAATTTTTGCGTTATGAAACTCTTGAAGAAAATTTGCCAAAACACCATGTCCATCTGGTAAACGGACTAATACTGATGTTTT
>CEQY01116007.1_pt1 | contig 11795 bp, 11 predicted proteins | sample 361391 | NCBI WGS metagenome assembly CEQY01 (sample SAMEA2621075, study PRJEB7988) | marine metagenome | isolation source: saline water (ENVO:00002010), including
TTCAAAAGCAAAAATTTATTCAAATCGATCAAATGAATTTTATCCAGAAAGAAATTTTATTACAATAAATTTTATTGGTGATAAGTTAAATAAAAATGGAATTGGATCAAAAGTTACTATTTGGTCAGATAATAAAATTTTGTATAAAGAAAATTTTGCTAATAAAGGTTTTTTGTCTTCAACTTCACCTGGGTTAGTTTTTGGTTTAAATAACTATGAGGTTATAGATTCAATGCTTGTTCAATGGCCTTCAGGTAAAGCCCAAAAATTATATTCAATAAAAGGAAATAAAATTTTGAATTTATATGAAAAAGATGCTAGATCAAAAAATAGAATTAAACACAAAAGTAAAATTCCTATATTCAATGATTATACTGAAAAAATAACTCCAAAAATTTTCCATAAAGAAAATATTTTTAATGATTTTAATCGAGAACCATTAATACCATATATGCTATCTAATGAAGGCCCAGCTCTTGCTGTTGCTGATATTAATTTAGATGGTTTCCAAGATTTATTTTTAGGATCATCCTCTTTTAATAAATCAAGAATTTTCATGGGATCTGAAAATGGAAATTTTAGCTTGGTTCATAATCATGAAATCTATAATGATTCTTTGTCAGAGGATGTAGATGCTTTATTTTTTGATGCTGATAATGATAAGGATCTAGATTTATATGTTGTAAGTGGAGGTAATGAGTTTCCTTTAAGGTATAAAAGTATAAGAGATAGATTATATATTTTAAATGATAAAGGAATTTATGAATTGGACACATTTTCCCTTCCTAAAATTTATCAAAATGGATCTATTGTTAGGGCTTCTGATTTTGATAATGATGGAGATGTAGATTTATTTTTAGGTGGTAGAAGTATTCCTGGAAAATATGGGTTCCCCCCAAAACATTATTTGTTGGAAAATGATGGAAAGGGAAAGTTCCGGATAAATGATAAAATTACTTTTGAAAATCAAGGTATGGTTACTGATGCAACATGGGTTGATATAGATAATGATGGATGGATGGATCTTTTTGTATGTGGTGATTGGTCTGATATAAAATTTTATAAAAATATTCAAGGGTCTTTAATAGAGGATAATAAAAATTACAAATTAAATAAAAATGGTTGGTGGTTTTCAATTAAATCAGCAGATGTTAATAATGATGGTTTAATGGATTTAATTGCTGGAAATATCGGATTAAACATAAAATTTAAACCTTCTGTAAATTTTCCTGTTAAAATGTATATCAATGATTTTGATAATAATGAAAGCTTTGAGCAAATAGTAACTTATATCAGAAATGGAAAAGAATATCCTGTAGCAGATAGAGATGAAATAACAAAACAATTAAACTATTTAAAAAGAAAATTTTTATATTTTAAAAATTTTGCTGGTCAAGAAATAAAGGATATTTTTTCAAAATCTCAGTTAGATAATTCTAAAATATTATTTGCTAATGAATTTCAATCATTTGTTTTTCTTAACAATGGAAAAAAATTTGATGCAAAACCATTACCAATTATAGCACAGTCTTCACCTATATCTGTAATAGAAACTTGTGATTTTAATTCTGATAATAAATTAGATTTATTGATTTTTGGAAATAAAAACTTTGTTTCAACATACTTTGGTTCTTTTGATGCAAATCATGGGATTCTCCTCAAAGGAAATGGTAATGGGACTTTTGATTATGTCGATCAAAAAAAAAGTGGCTTGAATGTAACAGGAGAAATAAAAAAAATGTTTTACTTGGATAAAAATAAAACTAAATTTGTACTAGGTGTAAATGATAATGAGTTAAATTTTTACAAGTTAAATAGTTTATGAGAGCAATTAAGTTTGTTTTTTTTAATGTAGTTTTTTTATTTTTATATTTAAGTTGTTCAGTAAATGATAAAAGGTATCGAGAAAATATAAATTACTATAACAATCCAATTCTTTTTCATCAGGCGATGAAAAAACTTTCTGATATTATTGTTTATGATATTTTTTCACCACCTGTTGCTTCTAGAATTTATGCTTACCCCACTATTGCTGCTTACGAAGTATTAATAAATGATCACTTAGAATATAAATCTTTTGCTGGTCAATTAAGTCAACTTGACAATATTCCAAAACCTGATCAGAGGTTTGAATATTCATTTCCTTTGGCAAGCATTCATGCTTTTTTAATAGTAGGAAAAGATTTAATTTTTTCTGAAGATCAAATGGAAGATTTTCAAACAAATTTATATTTAGAAATAAAGTCTAAGGGAATTCCTAATGATATATATAATAGATCATTGGAATATGGTGAGCTGGTTGCTAATCATATAATTAGTTGGGCTGGTAAAGATAATTACAAACAGACAAGGTCTTATCCAAAATATACGATTGAAAGAGATAAAGAGTCTTGGAAACCAACACCTCCTGATTATATGGAAGGAATAGAACCTCATTGGAATAAAATAAGAACATTTGTTTTAGATTCTTCTGATCAATTTTTGGTTTCTCCACCTACTGAGTTTAATATGAACAAAAAAAGTAAATTTTATGAAGAGGTTATAGAAGTATATGAAATTACAAATAATCTTACCGAGGAGCAAAAAGAAATAGCAAGCTTTTGGGATTGTAATCCATATGTATCTCACCACAAAGGTCATGCTATGTTTGCAACAAAAAAAATAACTCCAGGAGGTCATTGGATTGGAATTACATCTATAGTTACTCAAAAAGCTAATCTCAACATGATTGAAACTATTGCTGCTTATGCAAAAGTTTCAATTGGCTTATTTGATGCATTTATTGCTTGTTGGGATGAAAAGTGGAGAAGTATTCTAATAAGACCAGAAACAGTAATAAATGAATATATAGATGAAGATTGGATTCCTTTTTTACAAACCCCTCCTTTTCCTGAATACACATCGGGTCATAGTGTTATATCAAGGTCAGCTTCTGTTATTTTAACTGAAATCTTAGGAGAAAATTTTAAATTTTTAGATACATCTGAAATTGAATATGGCCTTCCTTCTAGAGAATTTAATTCATTTTTAGATGCTTCAGATGAAGCCGCAATAAGTAGAATTTATGGTGGAATTCATTACATGCCTGCAATTTACAATGGAGTAAAACAAGGTGAATTGGTTGGAAATTATGTTTTATCTAATATAGATTTAATTGATCCATCTATAGTTAAGCAATAAAATCAAAGATTATGAAATATATAATATCATTAGACCAAGGGACAACAAGTTCTAGAGCAATATTAATTAATGATCAAGGGGCTCTAGTCGGAATAGAACAAATGGAGTTTGAACAAATATTTCCTAAACCAGGATGGGTTGAGCATAGTCCAATGGAAATTTTAAATTCTCAAATAAAAGTTTTTGAAGATTTAATAGTTAACAATAACATATCATTAGATTCAATTATTAGTTTAGGTATTACAAACCAAAGAGAAACTATTGTTCTTTGGGATAAGGATTCTGGAAAACCATTATATAATGCTATAGTATGGCAGGATAAACGTACAACGAATATTTGTGAAAAGATTAAAAAAGATGATTTAGAAAAATATATAAAAGAAAATACAGGTTTGGTTGTCGACTCATATTTTTCTGCTACAAAAATAAAATGGATTATCGATAATGTTGATGGAGTTAAAAATAAAATAAAAGAAAATAAAGTTCTTGCTGGTACTATTGATTCATGGCTTATTTATAATTTAACATCATTTCAATCTCATGTTACTGATTACACCAATGCATCTAGAACTATGATTTATAATATTAAAACTTTAAGTTGGGATGATAAAATTCTAAATTATTTAGATATATCAAAATCTATACTTCCTAAAGTTTTACCTTCTTCATCTGAATTTGGAACTTTTGAATATAAAGGAATCAAATTACCTATAAGAGGTGTTGCTGGTGATCAACAAGCAGCTTTATTTGGTCAAGCTTGTTTTGATAACGGAACGGTTAAAAACACTTATGGAACAGGTTGTTTTTTACTAATGAATACTGGGAAAAACATGAATTCATCTAGCAACGGTTTATTAACAACAATAGCTTGCTCTACTTCTAATTCTGTTAATTATGCCTTAGAAGGAAGTGTTTTTATTGCTGGAGCTGCAATTCAATGGCTTAGGGATTCATTAAAATTAATAAAAAATGCTTCTGAAACTGAAAAAATTGCCAATTCAATAGATGAACTTAAAGATATTTATGTTGTACCAGCATTTGCTGGACTTGGTGCTCCTTATTGGGACATGTATTCAAGAGGAGCAATTTTTGGTTTGTCAAGGGATACTGGTAGAGAACATATTATTAAGGCTACTTTAGAATCTTTAGCTTATCAAACTAAAGATATTATTGATGTAATGGAAAGAGACTCAAATTTAAAATTAAAATCTTTAAAGGTAGATGGTGGGGCTTGTAAAAATGATTATTTGATGCAATTTCAATCAAATTTAATTAATTCAGAAGTATTAAGACCAGAAATCATTGAATCAACAGCAATGGGAGCTGGCTATCTAGCTGGAATTTCCTCATCATTATGGGATAAGGATAAGATAATATCAAATCAAAGAATAGATAAAAAATTTGATCCAAAGATAGACTCTATTAAAAGAAACAAATTATATAAAGGCTGGGAGAAAGCAGTCAAAAGAACTTTAAATTGGCTAGAAAATTAAACTTTTTTTCATCAAACAATAGAGAAAAATTAATCAAGGAAATTTCCTCAAGTTTTTTTGATGTATTAGTTATTGGAGGTGGTATAACAGGTGCTGGGATATGTTTGGATGCAGCATCAAGAGGATTTAAAGTTTGTTTAGTTGATATGGCAGATTTTGCATCTGGAACAAGCAGTAAATCAACTAAATTAATCCACGGTGGTTTAAGATATCTTGAACAATTCAATTTTAAACTTGTAAAAGAAACAGGAACAGAAAGAGCTATATTACATAATTTGGCTCCTCACATAGTAAAACCTGAAAAAATGTTACTTCCAATAACTAAGGAAGGTAAATTGGGAAAGCTTTCTACTTCTTTAGCACTTAAAATATATGATTATCTTGCAAAAGTTGATAACTCTGACAAAAAAAAAATGTTATCAAAAAAAGATACTTTAAACTGTGAACCATTACTTAGAAATAAAAACATTACTGGTGGAGCATTATATTCGGAATATAGAACTGATGATAGTAGACTTACTATAGATATTCTAAAGAAATCATATACATATGGCGCATTGCCTATCAATTATCTGAAATTTGAAAAACTCTTATATAAAAATGAAAAGATAATAGGAGCAATTTGTGAAGATATATTATCTAATAAAAAAATTAATATTTCTTCAAAAACTATTATAAATGCTTCTGGTTCATGGGCTGATGAGGTTTTGAATGAAAAGAAAAAAAAATTAGTTTTATCAAAAGGGGTACATATCGTTATTCCATTTAAAAAACTTCCCTTAAAACAATCTATCTATTTTGATGCTCTTGATAATAGGATGATATTTGCAATACCAAGAAACAAGACAATTTATATAGGTACTACCGATACTTTTTTTGATAGGAAAAAGGATAGATTGAGAGTTTTAAAAAAAGAAGTAAAGTATTTAATAGATTCTGCAAATAAATTTTTTTCAGTAAAAATTAACAATAACGATATTTTATCAAGCTGGGTAGGATTGAGACCTTTAATTAGGGAAAAAAATAAACAGGTAACTGAAATATCTAGAAAAGATGAAATTTTCATTTCTAAAAATGGTTTAATAACTATTGCAGGAGGAAAACTTACTGGATATAGAAAAATGTCAGAAAGAGTGGTGGACTTATTATGTAATAAGCTATTTAATTTAAATAAAAAATGTATTACAAAAAATATTAAACTATTTGATACTTCATTTGATGAGTATCTAAATAAAGGAAAAAAATTAAACGCTTCTCATAAAGATTTAATTAAAATTTATAATATATATGGATCAAAAGGAATTCAAATTTTTGAAATTCAAAATGATTATAACTCTAAAATTAAAAATGAAAGATTATTAATTTCTGAATTGATTTATTGCTTAAAAAATGAAATGTGTCACAATCTCATAGATTTTTTTACTCAAAGAAATGCAATGGTATATTTTGAAATTGAAAGGATTAATTCTTCGGTTGACTTTATTAAAAAACCTTATATGAAATTTAAAAATATATCAAATGATGAGTGGAAAAAAGAATTATGTGATTTAAAAAGTTATATTAATAATATCACAAATTTTATTTAACTAAATCTTGAATATTGCCAATAGCATAATCTATAAAAATAACATCTCTTATTCCATAGGCTTTTGCTTCTATTTCTCCTTTAAATTTAAGGCTTACTTTTTCATTGCCTAATAAAAGAGCTAGGCCTTTTTGATTAATAAAACTTTCTAGGTTTTTGACATCTATATCCCCTTGTATATCTATAGTTGATTCGGTCATGTTTGAAAGTTCTCTTTCGTTTTCTTCATCTATTTTTACTAGTAAAACATTTTCTGCATAAACTCCAACATCTACTTTAGATATAACTATTTTTACTTTATTAGGATTATTAAGAATGATCTCAGCTGAAATCTTCAATTTATTATCTTGGAGACTATTTACTTTAACATTTTTTATTTCAACAAATTCAATTGGTTCAATTGGTTTACAACCAAAAAAAATTAAAAAAAATAAAATAAGTATTCTGGTCAATTTTTTAAAAATTAATTTATAATATCAAAGCACAATTATACTATATATGATTAAAGTTTTATACCATAAGTATTTATAAAATTTAAATCTTTAATAGATTTACATCAATAACATTTTAATTTAATTAAATGAGTGAACTTTTATCTGAAGCTATAGGGACTTTTGTTTTAATTCTTTTTGGTTGTGGAGTTAATGCAGGAATTTCTCTAAAAAGTAGTTTTTCTAAGAGAGACAGCAATAGCTGGACAGTAGGCACATTAGGTTGGGGGCTTGCTGTAACCTTAGGGGTTTATGCAAGTCAGTATAGTGGTGCACATATTAATCCTGCAGTTACTTTTGGGCTTTTATCATCTGGTGATATTGAGTTAACTAAAGCTTTTGAATATTTGATTGGGCAATCTATTGGTGCTTTTTTAGCATGTATTATTATATACCTTCATTATTTACCACATTGGTCTAATACAAATGATAAAGAAGTTAAATTAGGAGTTTTTGCAACATCTCCTGCTATTTCTTCAAAATGGTCTAATCTTAATAGTGAAATTTTAGGAACTTTTACATTATTATTTGGTTTAAAATTTATTGGTATAAATGAATTTGCTGAGGGACTAAATCCAATTGTTGTTGGATGTTTAGTTTGCGCAATTGGAATTTCACTTGGGGGAACAACTGGTTATGCCATAAATCCTGTAAGAGATTTTATACCAAGATTATCTCATTATGTTTTGCCTATTCCTGGTAAAGGAGATTCAAATTTTAATTATTCATGGATACCAATAATTGGTCCTTTAACTGGTGGAGTTTTGGGTGTAACTTTATATGAATACTTATTTGAAAACATCGAAAATATTTATTTGTATTTGTCAGTTGGAATTTTTCTTTTAGTATCAACATTATCGATCATTGAAAATAAAAACTAACTTCATTTTATTTTTATTGACAGTTTTATCTTGCAACACGGTAAAAGAGTTTGATTTACAAGGTCACAGAGGCTATAGAGGTTTATATCCTGAAAACTCAACTATAGGTTTTTTAAAGTCACTGGACGTTGGTGTGAATACCATTGAGTTAGACGTTGTAATAAGTAAGGATAAACATGTAGTTGTTTCTCATGAGCCTTGGATTTCGAAGAATATATGTATTGATCAAAATGGAAATAGAATTATTAATGATAAGGAGAACTTTAATATATATTCAATGGAATATAATGAAATTAAAAAATTTGATTGTGGTATAATTGGCAATGAAAAGTTTCCAGATCAAAAAAAAATTTCAGTGTTTAAACCAACATTAAATTATGTGATAAAAATTATTGAGAATTATATAAAAGAAAAAGGATATAAACCAGTCAATTATAATATTGAAATAAAATCATCTAACGAAACCGATTTAATTTTTCATCCTGATGTAAAAGAGTTTTCAGAATTGGTAGTTAATAATATTAAAAATAATAAAATCTTAGAAAGAACAACTATTCAAAGTTTTGATTTTAGAGTGCTAAAATATATTAACAAAAATTACCCTGAGATAGGTTTGTCAGTGTTAGTTTCTGAAAACTATGACCCTCAAAAAAATTTAGATGACTTGAGTTTTCTTCCAGATATTTATAGTCCCAATTATAAATTTATTAATAAAGAAGATTTAGAGTATTTAAAAAAGAAAAAAATCAAAATTATTCCTTGGACTGTTAATTCTTATTCCGATATTGCAAAAATTTTAAATTTGGGTGTAGATGGAATTATTTCAGATTATCCTGAAAGAGTTTTAGAAATTAAAAAATAATATGAAAAAATTTGACGTTTTTGGTATGGGAAATGCTTTAGTAGATTGTGTTTGCTTAGTTTCCGATGCTTTTTTAAAAGAGAATAATATTGAAAAGGGTTTAATGACTCTTGTTGATGATAAGAAACAAAAATCAATAATAGAAAAAATTAAAAATTCTAATCCTTTTATTCAGTCAGGAGGTTCGGTACCCAATTCTATTTATACATTATCTAATCTTGGTGGATCTGGTTATTTATCTTTTCTAATTTCTGATGATACTTACGGCAATTTATATTTGGATGATATAAAAAAGAGTGGTATAAATACTGCAGACAAAAACTTTTTTCTTGGAGATGGCATGACTGGTTCATGTTTAGTTCTTACTACACCAGATGCAGAAAGAACAATGAACACATCTTTAGGAGTTTCATCCAACTATTCAGTTAAGAATATTAATTTTGATGATCTAAAATTATCTAGATACTTATATATAGAAGGATATCTAGTTACATCAGATATAGCCGTTGATGCTATTAAAAAATCAATTTCTTTTTGTAAAGAGAATGATGTCAAAATTTCTCTCACTTTTTCAGATCTTAGTATGGTTAAATACTTTAAAGATAAATTCCATAATATATTAGATTATAAGATTGACTTACTTTTTTGTAACAAAGAAGAAGCTGAAAACTTTACAGAAGAAAATGATTTTAAAAAATGTTGTAGAAAAATGTTAGAGCTCTCTGAAATGGTAGTTATTACTAAAGGGGATCAAGGGTCATTAATTATTTCTAATTCTGGAGAAAGTATAGAAATAGAACCTAATAATGTAAATGCATTAGATACTGTTGGTGCGGGTGATACATATGCAGGAGCCTTCTTGTATGGATTAAATAATGGTCTTTCTCTTAAAAAGTCAGGTGAATTAGCTTCATCTCTATCATCAAAAGTTGTTACTAAGTTAGGACCAAGATTAGATAAAAATATTATTGAAAGTATTAAACAATCAATGACTTAAATAAATCTTAAAAGTATTTATCTTTGTGACTTATAAATAAATAAATGAATTATGAAAAGAACTTTTCAACCTTCAAAAAGAAAAAGAAAAAACAAACATGGCTTTAGAAAAAGAATGCAAGATGCTAATGGGAAAAAATTATTAAATAAAAGGAGATCTAAAGGAAGAAAAAAATTAACCGTATCTGATGAGAAGACTCATAAGAGTTAAGACTTAGATATTATCTTGTTATTTAAATAATTTATCTCGATGAAAAATACCCTCAAAAAAAATGAGATAATAAAAGAAAAAACTCTTATTAACAAAATATTTTACAATAGTAAAAGTCTAGATATTTTTCCATTTGTTGTCAAATACATCTTTTATAATAACAAATTAAGTTTCAATAATAAAATAATGGTTTCTGTGCCAAAATCTAAAATTAAGAATGCAGTAAAAAGGAACTTGATTAAAAGAAGAATTAAAGAATCATATAGGTTAAATAAAAGTATTATTAAAAATCATAATCTTTTAGTTGCATTTATTTATAATTCCAATGAAGTTTTAGAATATAAAATTATATTGGATAGTATGTTGAAAATTTTAAAAAATATAAAATCGAGTGATTAGAATTCTTTGTATCGAAACTAGTTTAGATTATTGCTCTGTTTCAATGATTGAAGATGGTAAAGTAATTGATTCAGAAAGTATAAATATTAAAAAATCTCATTCAGAATTTATACTTATTTTAATTAAAAACCTTCTTAAGAGAGTAAAAATTTCTTTAAATCAATTATCTGCAATTGCAGTTAATAAAGGTCCTGGATCATATACTGGTTTAAGAATAGGAGTCTCTACAGCAAAAGGACTTTGCTTTTCTTTAGATCTTCCTTTACTTTCAGTTAATTCATTAGACTTGATGATTTATGATGTGAAAAAAAAAAATTTGGTTGAATCAGGTTCTTTATTATGTCCAATGATAGACGCTAGAAGAATGGAAGTTTATACTAAAATTGTTAAAGATGATTTAACTATTATAAAAGATACTCACGCAAAAATATTAAGTATCGATTCTTTTAACTCTCTTTTGAAGATTAATAAGATTAATTTTTTTGGAAACGGCTCAAGTAAATTCAAAAATATAATAAAATCAAATAATGCTGTATTTATTGAAAAAATTATTCCCGAAGCTATAAATTTTAATCAAATAGTTCATGATAAGTATTTAAAAGAAAAGTTTGAGGATTTGATTAATTTTGAGCCTAATTATTTAAAAGACTATTACTTTAAAAAATAATATGAAAGGAGAAATAGTAAATAGAGTATCAAATAGTTCTCTAGAAACAATAGATATTAAATCTTTCAAGGGGTCTGAAGATTTAATTTTAATTGATTTCAAAGATTATCTAAAAAATGAATTTGTTTTGATTGAAAAAGATTTTAGAAAAAAAATTTCTACTCTAGATACAAGTATATATTCAAATAAATGTATTGCAGTAAATTGCAGTAATGATGCTATTATTCCTCCATGGGCATATATGTTACTTGTTTCTAAACTTGAAAAATTCGCAAAAAAAATTGTTTTGGGTGATTTAGAATATTTAGAAAAAATAATTTTTTTACAAAATATTAACTCTTTTGATTTTTCTATTTACAATAAAAAGAAGGTAATAATAAAAGGTTGTTCTGATTTGAACTATGTTAATTCTCTTTATTCTGAGATAATAAAAAAAATCTTACCATTTGCAGACAGTATTATGTATGGTGAGCCTTGTAGTACAGTTCCAATTTTTAAGAGAAAAAAATAAGAATTTGTCTATTTAATTCTTACATTTTTTTTCGAATTAAATTAGATATATTTCTTTGGTGAATGAATAAAATATTTCTAGCTTTGCAAGCGCTTTAAAATTAGCGCTTTTTTAGAGTAATATTTACTCTCATTTAATTTACTTATTATAAGTATTTTAAAACGTTCTTTGAACTATTGAAATGACAACATACCACTTGGATAAACTTTTTGTTTTTTCCAAATAGCAGCCAGGTTTTAATACATTTATAATATATTATTATGGAGAGTTTGATCCTGGCTCAGGATGAACGCTAGCGGCAGGCCTCATACATGCAAGTCGAGGGGCAGCATTTATTTCGGTAAATGGCGACCGGCGAACGGGTGCGTAACGCGTATGCAACCTACCTTTAACTGGGGCATAGCTCGAAGAAATTCGAATTAATTCCCCATAGTACAATATTATCGCATGATATAATTGTTAAAGATTTATTGGTTAAAGATGGGCATGCGTCTGATTAGTTTGTTGGTGAGGTAACGG
>CEQY01007666.1_pt1 | contig 11783 bp, 12 predicted proteins | sample 361391 | NCBI WGS metagenome assembly CEQY01 (sample SAMEA2621075, study PRJEB7988) | marine metagenome | isolation source: saline water (ENVO:00002010), including
AAAAACATTTTTTCATGCTTTTATTGCAGTATTTTTGAATGCAGAGCTGGTTTAAAGTTATTTTCAAACTTCGTCTTGAAGAATTCCTGGCATTTATCCTGTTGGTTCCAATGCTCTTTTTTATGGTAATTTATTACGGTGAAGATGGTTTTAGAGATTCTAATGTTGATCGTTTTTTAATTACTGGAGGGGTTTTTTTATTGTTTTTAGGAATCATTAAGCTAAAGGACTTAAAACTTCTTTTGAATTCTAAAATTGGACGATTAATAAAAGTTATTCTTGATTTCTTAAGAGAAACTCTCCCATTTGCTTTTTGTATCTCAATCTACACTAATATGCATGACATGGTACATTTGGTAAATCCCAATGATGTAGATTTATATTTAATGGCTTGGGACAAATATTTGTTAGGATTTCATCCAGCGATTTATCTAGAACAATTCATCACTCCAGGCTTGACAGATTTTATGTATTCTTCATATAGTGCGTTTCTGATTTATATTCTAATTTTCTCCATGTATTTATACATCAAAAAAGAAAATGCGGCTTTTAGAGAAACACTCGTATCCGTGATCCTCACTTTTTACATTGGCTATATAGGTTATGTTTTTTTTCCAGCTGTCGGTCCTAAATTTACAATGTCACATATGTTTGAGACTTCACTTACGGGCACTGAAATAACGGACAGACTTTCTTTTTTGATGAATTATGAAATTTCAGAATATACAAGACGCGATTGTTTTCCAAGTTTACACAATGGAATTATATTTTTAATTCTCCTTTTTGCATTCAAACAGAGTAGAACTTACGCTTTTTTATTCTTGCCATTCGCAATATCTCTTTTTATTTCAACCCTATACCTTCGATACCATTACTTTATAGATATGGTTGCAGGCTTTGCACTCGCATTGATCGTTTTTTATTTTGGTCCAATACTTAACAATTGGTGGGAGGAAAAAAGGGTTAGTAATGCTTTTTTGTAGAAATCCTTTTCCATCACACGCGATAATTTTTTGAAAGTAAATAATTATGGATTATGTAACTATTTAAACTAGTAAAATGGGGGTTATTTTTAAAATAAATTTTCGTTTCTGGCTTTACTTAGTCTAAAAATCTACAAGCTACATCTGGTTTTGGTAGAGGACAATGTTCTAAAGGTTTTCGAATTACAAAACGATTTCTTGCAAATAGATCGTATAAAATATTTCTTACAAAGGTTGGTACAACCTTAAAAACTAATAGTATTTTTCTTACCCCACCAAGTATATTTATAATTCTAAGGATGGCATCTGACTTTGTGTAAATCCTTTTTTTATCCTCTAGTAAAACAATTGTATCTACAGATAAGAAGACAGACGGTAATAGCTCATTTGCTATTTTTCCTTGAAGTGGGGCAAAAAGAAATTTATTATTCTGATCTTTTTTAAGTATATATTGCACCCAAAAGTGACAAAAAGGGCAGAGACCATCAAAAAAGATAATACGTTCCATTATTTGACTAGTTCAAGTTGATCAACATTTACTTGTGTTGTAAAAATTCCATAATTTACAATGGCTTTTTTCTTTTCAATCGCATCAATACTGCCAACAGATTTCCCATCTAATAGCCGAACTTTATCACCTACTTTAAAAACAACTATAGATTTCGACTTATGTGGAATTTCTTTTTTTACCTTTTTTTCCCTTCTAATGGTTACCAATTCTTTAATTACCTCTTTTTCTAAACTTTTTTTGACCGTATTATCTTTTTTAGTTTGTGCTGAGGATTTTCTTTTTCTTTTAGAATTCTCAGATTCAACGAGTCTAAGAATTTCCGCTATCATAGGTCTTTTTTTGTTGTTTTGAAAAAACAGCTCAGCTAAGTCGTTCAGTTTGTTCCCCAAAACAATCATCCGCTGGTTATGATCAAATAATTCTTGGTAGCTTACTAGTTTGGTTTTAAGTTTTTGATTAAGTTGTTTAAGGCGATCAGATTCGCTTTCAAATGTATTTTCCTTTTCTCGGAGTGATTTATCAGTTTTCGCCATTTGGTACCTTTGTTTCTGGAGTTTGGCAATCGTAGCATCAAACCTGACTTTACCTCGTTCTATCTTCTTCTTTGCACGGTTAATTAGATTGAAGGGAATCCCGTTTTTTTGAGCTACCTCAAATGTAAATGAGCTGCCAGCTTCCCCAAGAATTAATTTAAAAACAGGCTCTAAGGTACGGTCGTCAAACTGCATATTGGCATTGACCATAGCTGGTTGCTCGTCAGCCAAAAGCTTTAGGTTGGAATAGTGGGTGGTAATCAAACCAAAGGACTTCCTTGAATAAAAGTCCTCTAATATAACCTCAGCCAGTGCCCCTCCTAGTTCTGGATCTGAACCTGTTCCGAATTCATCAATCAAAAACAAGGTTTTCTCATCACATTTTTTTAAAAACCCTTTCATGTTTTTTAGTCGGTATGAATAGGTGCTCAAATGATTTTCAATTGATTGGTTATCGCCTATATCTGTAAGAATAGAATCAAACCAACAGACACGACTTTTTTCATGTACAGGAATCAATAAACCACTCTGAATCATTAATTGGAGTAAACCAACGGTTTTAAGAGTAATGCTTTTTCCTCCAGCATTAGGTCCGGAGATTACCACAATTCTACTTTCCTTATTGAGTTGGATTTCTTGGGGATAGGTTTTCTTGTCCTCCAATTGGTGTGAACGATAGAGTAGGGGGTGATAGGCGTCTTTAAGCCACAATTCTTGCTTTTCGGTAAATATTGGTAACAAGGCATTAATCTCTTTGGCGTAGCGAGCACGTGCGTAAAAGGAGTCCATTTCAATCAAATATTGCTGATATGTTTTGATTAAATCTAAGTAAGGCCTAAAGTAATCGGTGAGTTGGCTAAGAATTTTTTTAATTTCTTCAGTTTCCTCAAATATCAAATTTTGTAATTCACGGGTTAGGTTTAATGTTGCTTCAGGCTCAATATAAACTATACTTCCTGTTTTTGAACTACCTAAAATTCCACCTTTGACTTTTCTACGGTGCATTGCTTTTACTGCCAATACCCTCTTGTTCTCCATAACTGACTCTCTTATGTCATCCAAATAATCTAGTTCTTGAAAATGGCTAAGAGCTTTATTAAAACTTTGAGATATTTTTCCTTTAAAAGACTGGATTTGTTTTCTAAGAGTGTATAGCGTATCCGAAGCGTTGTCCCTAATTTCTCCGAATCGATCTATGATGTTGTCTACTTCTAGTTTAATTTCTTTGTTAACCTCAATGGATTCTCCCCAAGCGAAGAGAATAGGGTAGTAGGTTTTAAATTTTTTAAGGAACAATAGAAGGGTATTGATCGTGTCTGATGCGGAAGCGATATTTCTAAAAGAACTGATTTCCAAAACACTGTTTTCGATTTTAAGTAACTTGAAAGCTGGAGATAAATCCTCAAAGCCGTGGTTGGGGATTCTATTGTCGTTTTCGAAAGAAGCTAAAAACTCGTTGACACAATGGAGTTCTTTAAGTAATTTTGCCTGATTGGAAAGTGGAGCTATTTTTTGACAGGCGATTTTCCCCAGGGGTGTTATTGCAAAATCAGCTAGCTGACCAGTTACCGTAAAAAACTCTAAATCCTCTAAGGTTTTTTTTGGGATATGCCCCATCTATTTTTTTAAATTAGCTAAGCAAAATTAATAAAATCATGTTGGTAAGGATACATCCTCATTGGAAAATACTATTACAAGAAACTTTTGACGATCCTTATTTTAATTCATTAATTAGCTTTGTAAAGAAAGCTTACCAAAAAGGACAATGCTATCCTCCAGGTAAATTAATTTTTAATGCATTCGATCAATGTCCTCCAAAGCAAACAAGAGTCGTTCTTCTTGGCCAGGATCCTTATCATGGACAAGGGCAAGCACATGGTTTTTGCTTTTCTGTTCCTAAAGGGGTGGCGCATCCACCTTCATTAATTAATATTTTTAAGGAGTTAACCAAAGACATTGGTTGTGATTACCCAAAAAATGGTGAACTTTCTTCTTGGGCAAAACAAGGTGTATTATTACTCAATTCTACCCTAACCGTAGCTGCCGGAAAGGCAGGTAGCCACCAGGGGAAGGGTTGGGAATTTTTTACTGACAGAGTTATCAAAACCCTTTCGAATAATTTTGAAGGTATTGTTTTCATGCTTTGGGGTGGATATGCAAAGCAAAAAATAAAATTAATAAACGCCCAAAAACATTTGATTTTAACCGCTGGTCATCCATCTCCACTTAGCGCAAATAGAGGCTATTGGTTTGGTAATAAACACTTTAGCAAGTGTAATGAATACTTGGTTTCTAAAGGAAAAACACCCATCGAATGGAATAGAGTGATTTAACCACCCACTCGTTTTACATCGTGTCCCATTTTTTTTAGCAGCTCCATTATTTTATCACGTAAATTTCCTTGAATAATTATTTCCCCGTTTTTGATAGTGCCTCCGACACCTACAGCATTCTTAAGAGTTTTACCTAATTTTTTTAACTCTTGACTACTCCCTTGAAATCCTTTAATAAGTGTAACAACCTTTCCCGCTCTTTTTTTTCGACTATAGTGTGCTTCCAAAAACTGTTTCTTTTTCTTTGGTGACTTAGGAGTGTAATGGTTTGGTTCAGATTCGAGATTATCAAATTTAAAACTGGCTAAGTCTTCAAGACTATATAGTTTTTTTGCCATTATTTAATTTTTACATGTTTATTATTATAATACTTTAATGTATAAATAAGTTTATGTTTGTTAATATCTGAAGTTGTTTAATCTCATTGGGTTAGTAGTGCTGTTTAATTATTATTATATAACCATTATAATAAAAACTCTATTTTACATAATATTAATTATAGAATTACTATTTTATTAAAATATTAGTTGAGAGGTTATTGACTAATATAGAAAATTCTCCTTTTTCGACTACTTTTTCATTTTTATTATTATAATAGCCAAGACTATTTATTGGTAAGGAAAAATTAATTGATTTTGATTCACCGGATTTAATAAAAATTCGTTTGAAGTCACGTAGTCTTTTTACATCTGGTGTGATTTCTGCAAATAAGTCTGAAGAATAAAGCTGTACAACCTCATATCCATCGACTTTACTGTTATTATGCAATTCGACATTTATGTGTATTGTATCAGATAATGATTCGTATACTTTCCTATTTGTAGATAAATTTGAATAACTAAATTTTGAATAACTTAATCCGTATCCAAAATCGTATAAGTTTTTTACCTTTCCTACATAATCATATGCTCCCTGATTATTATTCTGTATTTCGGATGGTTTGTAGTAGTATGTTAATAATGAATTAGGGAAAGCAGGGTATGTATATGGTAATTTTCCTGACGGATTGATCTTACCAGATAATATATCAGCTAATGCGTCTCCCCCATGATTTCCTGGTAAATATATATTAATAATTCCGTCCATAAGTGGCTCAAAATCAGTAATTAACCTTGGCCTACCTGAATTGATTATTAAAATGATTGGTTTTCCGGTTTTACTTAATTCACGTGCTAATTTTGATTGCAGTTTATGTATGTTTAAATCGTTTAAATCTCCAGGCTTTTCGGTATATGAATTTTCACCCAGGCATAAAAGAATAATATCTGACTTTCTACCTTCATCTACAGCTTTTTTGATATTTACCTCTTTCATTTCAAAATAGCTACCCTCCTCATTGTAGGCAACTCCAGGAATAAACTTAACATTACTCGGTCCAAAAGTATTACTTACAGATTCATAGATAGTATTATAATCAAATGCAAATTCATCGGCAAGGTTTCCTTGCCAAGAATATGTCCATGCACCATTTAGGCCTCTCATTGTGTTTGCGTTAGGCCCTGTCACAAGTATTGATGGATTATTTTTTAAAGGTAAAATGTCATTTTTATTTTTTAAAAGAGTAATTGACTCAGAAGCAGCCTTATATGCCAGTTCATTATGTTTTTTTGAGCCAAAATCTTTATAACTATTAAAATCCGTAATTGGATTATCAAATAAACCAAGATCGAACTTTAGTTTTAAAATCCTTAAAACTGCATCATCAATTCTTTTTAATGAGACTTCACCCTCTTTTACTAACTCAATTAAAAACCTACAAAATTGTTCGTAGTCATATGGAATCATTGACATATCTATTCCGGAATTAATCGCAATCTTTATTGCCTCTTTCTTGTTTTTTGCAACCTTATCTCTAGTGTGTAATTTGTTTATATCTTCCCAGTCTGAAAGAATTACTCCCTCAAAACCAAGCTTTTCCCTAAGTGTTTTTATTATTAATTCATAATTCGCATGAACCGGAATACCATTGATTAAACCAGAACTTATCATTACCGTTTTTGCCCCATCTTTAATTGCTTCTTTAAATGGCTCAATATGATATTCAGAAAGCACATTATCAGGAATATATGCTGGGGTCCTGTCTTTTCCAGATATAACAGCTTGATAACCAACAAAATGCTTTAAACAAGACGCAACTTTGAATTTATTTGAAGTATCGTTTTTGTCTCCCTGAAAACCTCTAATCATCGATCTGCTTAGGGTTCCAACTAATAGTGGATCTTCCCCAAATGTCTCAAACTGCCTTGGAAACCTAGGGTCAATCCCTAAATCTAGTATTGGAGAAAAGTTCCATGGTATTCCAATAGCTCTTGTCTCATAAGCTATAACTTTCGCCATGTTATATGCATTTTGCTTATTCCAACTAGCAGCTATGTTAATCTGTTGAGGAAACATAGTTGCTCCATCTGCATAAGTAGCACCATGAATTCCATCAATACCATAAATAATAGGAATTTTAGCTCTGGTACTATCAATAGCAAAATTTTGAATTTGACTAATGCTCTCACGCCAATTACTGGGCTTAAGTGCTTTTCCGTTTATAGTATTTATAATTGATCCAATTTTAAAGTCTTTTATGGCTTTTTTTGCCCTTTTTGGATCTATTACTAGCGGATAGGACGATTTCCATTTTGAAGGTCCCTTTGCTATTACAGTTAAGTTTATTTGAGCCATTTGACCTATCTTCTCATCTAGAGTCATCTCGCTAAGAATAATATTAGCTTTTAGTTCATTTGATGTATTTTCAGGATTTGAATCACATGAAAGAAAAATTAGGACAGGAATTAATAGATATTTCATAGTTATTTTAAGCTACTCCTATAATTATTTATTGTTTTTAAACTATAATTTGCGCAATATAATCTATTACAATTCAAAATTCAGTTAAGTTTTGAAGAGAATTAAAAAAAGTAATTACTCACTCATAATATTAATCAAAGGATTTAATTATGTATTAAAGATTAAATTTCTCAAGAAGATTATCAAGAATTAGAAGACTATCTTGAGAATCATTTTGCAATACATAAAGAAGCGTTCCCTCAAGTATCATTAAAAAAGTTCTAGTCTCAGAAATAGGATCATTATGATTTAATGCTTTGAAGGATTCTAAGATCTTAGGTTCAAATAACTTTAATAAATCCATCCTTTTATCATTTATTTGCCATCGAACACCATATATCACAGTAAAGAGTTTTTTTTCCTGCTGCCCTATATTTAGTGGTATCGATAGAATGTATTTTAATATTACTTTTGGGTGAGAGAGCTCTTGTAATGGATTAATCATATCTTTAAGTTTTTCTTTACTTATTTCGATTAATTTTTCTAAAAGTCCATTTTTGTTTTTAAAGTGTTTAAAAATTAATCCCTCTGAAACTCCTGCCTCTTTAGCTATTATGCTTGTTGATGTTCCATCATATCCAGTTTGTGCGAATAAATTAATTGCACTATTAATAATTTTTAACTCTTTTTCAGTCATAAGTGATTACTTACTTACAAATATACAAAAATTAGTTATTTTATTTACGTATTAAAGAATATATTAATGTTATTATCATAATTAGGTTTATATTTTTAAAATGAACAATTGACTATTTTAATATAAAATGAAACTATTTATAAATTATTCAAGTTTATGCATCTTAATAACACATATCTCGCTTTTTTCTTGTAATAAATCATTCTAATGTGCATTTTGATATGGGTAAAAAGGAGTTAATGGAATATTATTCGGGTGGAATTGATTTTAAATCACACTTTCACCATTTAAATCTGACGTAAGAACAGCACTCATGAAGTTAAAAAATGGTCTAATAGCTCTGAAATGGGTATTAATCATAGAATGAAATTTAGTTGAGATTACTTCTTCGTTAGTAAATTTTTTAATAAAGATGTATTGTTTCTTTCTTATTAAATCAATGTTTGGGTGAGTTAAATTGAATCCTTTTGGAGAAGTTTTTACTTCCTCACCTAAAATTGGACCCCACTTTTCCTTAAATTTTTTTTCATTTATTATTTTTCTTAATTGAATAGAATCAAATTCTAGCTCTTTACGAATACGAAACAAATCTGAAGGGTTTGGACCCCAAAAACCAACTCCAAGAAAGCTGTTATTAGGTTCTATATGAATATAATAACCTCCCCTAAGAGTTGGTTTCTGTCGGTGTAACGCCATTCCAAAATGAGTTTTATATGGAGTTTTATTCTTGGAAAATCTAACATCCCTATATATTCTAAACATTTTAGCCTTTTCGATATTGTCGTGATCATTCAGTTTATTATTGACCTCTGAAAGAAACTCTTTCATCTCAAGTTCAAGGCTTTTAAAACGAATTTTATTTTTCTCAAACCAATCCCTGTTGTTGTTTTCAGATAATTCAGTGAAAAATGAAAAAACTTCTGGGTTTATAATATTTTCTGACATTGTTATATTTAAAGATTTAAATATTATCGTTTCCTTTTTTCCAAAACCTGAATAATATCCTCTAAACTTTTGTTTTTTGCCCGTAATAAGATTAGATAATGAAAAAATAAATCTGCCGCTTCTTCCTTAAAGAGTTTTTCGTTATCATTCATAGCCTCTATGACAGTTTCAACTGCCTCCTCTCCCACTTTCTGAGCCATTATATTTATCCCTTTATCAAACAAACTACTTACATAGCTTTTCTCCTGAGGATTTATTTCACGATCCTTAATTGTCCTTTGAAGTTCATCAATAAAACCAAGAGATGGAATATTTTCTTCGCCCCAACAGGTGTCTGTCCCTGTGTGACAGGTAGGCCCTTTAGGTTTGACTTTAATTAAAAAAGTATCTAGGTCACAATCAATTGCTATATCAACTAGGTAAAGGAAATTGCCGCTTTCCTCTCCTTTAGTCCATAACCTTTTCTTGCTTCTGCTGTAAAAAGTCACTTTTCCAGAGTTTTGTGTTTTCTTTAAAGACTCTGCATTCATATAACCTAGCATCAATACTTTTTGGGTTTTTGAATCTTGAATAATTGCGGGCAAAAGCCCATCGGGGTTTTTGTTAAAATCAGCTGTTTTCATTGGTTATTCTAATCTCTATATTTTCCTGTTTTAATTTTTTTTTCAGATCTGGGATCTTAATTTCTCCATAGTGAAATACACTGGCAGCTAACGCTGCATCTGCTTTTCCTATTTTAAAAGCATCTACAAAATGATCGGTTGTTCCAGCTCCACCAGAGGCTATAATTGGAATATTAACCAAAAAAGAAAGCTCAGCCAATGTTTGATTGGCAAAACCATTTTTAGTACCATCATGATCCATTGAGGTAAAAAGGATTTCACCAGCACCCCTTTGTTCAACCTCTATAACCCAGTCTTTAAGTTCAATATGGGTGGGAACTTTACCGCCAACCAGATGAACCATCCAGCGACCATTTATATTTTTTGCATCAACCGCAACGACAACACATTGATTTCCAAATGATTTAGAAAGCTTGTTGATTAAATCAGGGGTTCTTACTGCTGCAGAATTAACCGCTATTTTATCTGCACCGTTTCGAAGTAATTTTTTTGCATCTGAGACACTACTCACGCCACCTCCAACAGTAAATGGAATGTTTAATGCACCTGCAACACGTAGAACTAGGTCTGACAGGGTTTTTCGCTTTTGTTCTGTCGCTGAGATGTCTAAAAATACCAATTCGTCAGCTCCTTCCATTGTATAGCGCTTTGCAAGCTCTACAGGATCTCCTGCATCTCGTAAGTTGACAAAATTGACGCCTTTTACTGTTCTTCCATCTTTAATATCCAAACATGGAATAATTCTTTTAGTCAGCATATGTCAAGAATTTAATGTATTAAATTCGGATAATGTTTGCAAACTAATCTTCTTTTCGTAGATAGCCTTTCCAATTATCACGCCTTCACATCCTATTTCTAATAATTTAGGGAGTTCTGATTCATTGGAAACCCCTCCCGAAGCTATTAAATTTATATTAGGATTACCATTAATTAATCTTTCATATAAATCAAATGCAGGCCCCTTTAACATTCCGTCTTTACTGATGTCAGTACAGATAACATATTTGATCCCTTCTTTATGATACGACTCAACAAAGGGCTCTATATCTTGTTCTGAGGTCTCCAGCCATCCACCAACAGCAATCTTATCTCCTTTTACATCTGCTCCCAAAATTATCTTATCCTCACCGTATCGTTGAATCCATCGTTTGAATAAATCAGGGTTTTTTATGGCAATACTGCCACCCGTTATTTGATTTGCACCACAATCAAAAGCAATCCTCAAATCTTCATCTGATTTAATACCACCACCAAAATCGATTTTTAAATTTGTTTTCGATGCTAAACATTGCAATACATTGTGATTGACAATACTTTTAGCCTTCGCTCCATCCAAATCCACCAAGTGTAGATATTCAAAACCATAATCCATATAAAGCATGGCCACCTCTAAGGGATCTTCATTATAAACCTTTTGGGTAGAATAATCCCCTTTAGACAGGCGTACGCACTTTCCTTCAATGATATCTATGGCAGGTATAATTCGCATTTTAAATCTTTAAAAAATTTTCTAATAATTGACTTCCAGCTTTGCTACTTTTTTCAGGATGAAATTGAACACCATAGAAGTTATTTTTCTTTATACCCACACTGTACTCTCCAGCATAATTACTTTTTGCAGAAGTTTCTGGCTCTATTGGAACAAAATAACTGTGAACTAAATACATGTAACATCCTTGTTCAATACCCTGAAATAAACCTGTATTGGAATGTGTAACAACATTCCATCCCATTTGAGGTACTTTTACTGTATTTGGGAACCTTATTACTTTAGTAGGGACTATACCCAGACCATTTGTTTCTCCTTCCTCTGTTTTGTCACACAGCAACTGCATACCAAGACATATACCAAGAACTGGCTGTTTTAGTGTAGGGATTAACTGGTCTAAACCGTGTTTTTTTAGCTTTTTCATCGCACTTATGGCCTCCCCTTGACCTGGAAAAATAACACGATCAGAAGCAGCAATGAGCTCGGAATTATTTGTCAAGATTGCATTAACACCAAGTCGTTCAAGAGCAAATTGAAGGCTTTTCACATTCCCAGCATCATAATCAATTATTATAGTATTCATTCTATAAGCTACCTTTAGTTGAGGGTAAAATCATTTTTTGTTCATCTCTTTTAATAGCCATTTTGATCGCTTTCGCAAAAGCTTTAAAAATAGCCTCGATTTTGTGGTGCTCGTTTATGCCCTCAGCTTTAATATTTAAATTAGCTTTAGCTCCATCAGCAAAAGATTTAAAAAAGTGGTAAAACATTTCTGTTGGCATTTCTCCAATCATTTCTCTTTTAAAATCTGCCTCCCATACCAGCCAGCTCCGTCCCCCAAAATCAATTGAAACCTTTGCCAAAGCATCATCCATCGGTAATGAAAATCCA
>CEQY01195204.1_pt1 | contig 11774 bp, 30 predicted proteins | sample 361391 | NCBI WGS metagenome assembly CEQY01 (sample SAMEA2621075, study PRJEB7988) | marine metagenome | isolation source: saline water (ENVO:00002010), including
ATGAAGTACAACGACATAACTGGTCAGCCACAGCCTGGTCAGTCCACCGAGCTCTTTATTCCTTTTGGTTGCGTGTCAGCCAAAGAAGCCTTGCTACTCATAGATGCTATGCAACGATCTAATGCGAAAGGATTAGAACGTGTACATGCTGAGATGATTAGATCTATTCAATGTTATTTAGATCATACGGATAATAAGGTTCGTGAACTTGATAACTGTGAAACCAAGCTAAGGCAGTACGCTGAACAACAACAGAAGGTGAAATCATGAGTGATCGACGTGGCTTAGAAGGTTTTCCTATGAAACCCAACCCTCACAAACTTATAAGAAACTCCGACGGCATTGTCGTAGGAGAGAATGTTTATGAGGAAGATGAGATTCCAGACAGAGAAGGCTATGCCGCAAGCTGTTTAATGGAAGACGACACTCTCGATGAATCCCATATATAGGTACACAGCTCCATCTTCGGGTGGGGCTTTTTTATTGCACTAACTCAACAGTGCGTCCTCCTACTTACTATTCAAATGACACCACCTAACTCAAAGTGGGACATTGCACCTGTTCAGCCCGGTGAACTGGTTGACTATGACCCAACTAACCACGACACTAGTAATAAGTACGAAAATTTCAAAGAATCCTTCTTAAATTTCTCTACTCAATTCCTTTTTGTCTGTTATTTCATGGCTCGCTTCACTCGAGAACTTTGCCATAAGCTTTTACCTCCTATTGTTCGCTTCCTCTGGCAGATCAAGAAGCTAGCAGCTAGGTACGAGTCTTGGGCAAAGAAGAACAAGCCATTTATGCAAATTATTGAATATCTATACAGCTTTAGAAGAGAAGACTATTGGGTCGGCAAGACCAAGACTGGACGTCTACAAAAACCTGACGGTACTTTCCTTAAGAAAACTAAATCTTAAAGCCCATAGGCCACTTCAGGTTGATAACTGCCTGACAATGTATATTCAGGCTCACTGTTTTCAGGAGACATCTCGTTAAAAGTCTTCTGTAAAGAAGGTATTAGCTTGTCACTACGAAAGCCTCTACGTAGGCTATCTAAATTGCTATTCTTTAAACCTTTCCTCAGGTCGAGATCAAATAATTCTCCTGCAAATCTTAGGTCGTCCATTCTTTATCCTCTCTTACTTGACAAATCCGAACAGTCTCCTGCTGAGATATATAGGCAGAAGAGTGAGTATTCCCATGAGCCTCCATGGAATACAATATCTTTCTTGCTATGTCACATTCAGCAGGAGTTGGATTTTTAATCATACTAAAGTGTTTACTCTGTCAACAATTTGCTGCTCTGTGCTTTCTACATAAGCCATAAGATCAAGTAGTCCTGAGCCTGCTGCAGTTAAAGCGGAACCTCCCGCTACACCAGCTACACCTGCTCTTGCTACTTGTGCTTGTCTAAATGATGCTGTCCTCTGATCTGGAGATCCTCCCATAAATGTCAAGGCGTCACCCACTGCTCCTGCTACATCTGCTCTTGTATTAGGCATATTTTGTAAAGCCGCTTGGATAGAAGTTCTATCCCCTGGCTGTACTTGAGATAAGACCGCCTTGGCATCTGCTGAAAAAGCATCTGGATTAGTAATCATCCGAACAGGATTCCTACTCTGTCTTGCAACAATTGCTTCTGCAAGGCGTTGTCTATCCTGTTCTCCTAGCAACTCATCTGTAGCAGCTTGAATACGAGCATTCGTTCTATTGGCACCAAAGTTGCTTACGTTTGCACCTGCCTCACGTAAAGCTTGAGCTACTGAAGCATCAGCCTGACCGACAGAAGGTATAGCATTCTGAGCAGCTAAATACCTTTTATTAATAGCTTGTTGCAACTGATTAAGTCGAGTCTGTGGATTAATGTTCACGCCTTAAAAATTCTATCAATACATCTATATTAGGTGTATTTTTTTGGTGATCTAATTCAACAATGCATTTTATGTATTATTGCGTAGATCTTCTGTTCACAACTACCAAACACCTATGACCCTACACTTGGGTACTAAATCGTTCTCGTTCTTCATCAGACCAGACGTATTTAATAAGACTGGTTTAATATCAGTCGGTTTCTGCCGTAACAGGCACACCAAAGCCTGCATGGAAGATCACATCACTCTTGGTGCAAGATCTGACACGCTTGCTGAATTTGTTGCCAACGAAGATCCAACAAACACTTGTTCTGTTGACGGCAAGACATACTCAGCCAAATCAATTGGTTGGGGTCGTGACGAGAATGGTAATCCACAGAAGATTACATACTCAGCCGAGGAGATGGCAGCAAGAGCAAAGCTCCGTGCTATCAACAAAGCCGAGGAAGAAATCAGACGTCAGAAGTTAGATCTCGAGATCAACAATGCTGGCACTAATCTCCGAGACGACGTTGTAGTCGACACCTTCTCTACACCTGCGTAACTAGATGATGCTGGTGTTGTCGTTCTGCTGACATGACAGCACCAGCTCTACCCAATCCTTGATTTCTGCGGCATCATTCGCAAGCAGCATATTTAATTATGAATATAAATGAATTTAGTCCTGTTGCGGATAGTCCACGCAGTCAACACCTGCTTGAACTTATTGATGCCATCAAACAATCTCAAGCAACTTTACGATCTTCGGGAGACTCAAAGAATCAAGGAAAGATTGAAACACTCATTAACACAATCAACAGGAAACTTTATGCATCCTGAAGATCGGTATACAATTAACCCCTTTCGTGGCGACTTCAAACGCCTATTTATTCATGACCTCAAAACAAACCTCGCCTGGGTCGAAGACTTCGACTGTGAAATCGACGCAGGAAACCACTGCCTCAACATCTACTCCAGTGACTACTTCGAAGGTACTCTCGCAAGAACTAAGGCACCGAATCAGCTCATTCGACTTAGCTCTGCAACATCAGATCTCACTCAAAGCCCTAGACCAAGCAATAGCTGATCTGGAGAGTGACGATCCTGTTAAGAAACAGACAGCAATCAGTGCAATTGAAGTATATCTAGCAGATAAGGAGAATTTCGAGAACAAGGCTACAGACCTGCTTAACTTCTCTTTTGCTTTGATAGCAATGGCTAATGCAAAGAAAGCAGAAGCAGACAGGCTGAAGAAGCTAGCTATCCCAGAGTTAACTAAGGCTCATCGGTTACAGGAGTTAGTCATCAGATTGTTTAGAACAATCATTAACGATGACAACAAATTAACTAACTACAGATTGCCTATGCATACTATTAAATCCATGATCACCTCATCAGTGCATGTTGACGAATACTTATGCGATCCTGATAGTTTGCCAGATGAATTCAAAAGAACCAAAACAACAGTCAACAAACAATCACTCAAAGATGCTTTCAAAGCAGCTCAAAAGAACAAGACAGAACCACCATCATATGAAGGAGTTGAATTCATCCAAGAGCGCCAATGGAGAGTTGAATGAGTGAACAATATGACTTCTTTGCGTCTACAACCAAAGGAGCCAGTGAAGTTACTCTTACTCCAGTCTCACAAGAGGCTATGAAGTTCATCCCTGAACTATTCCCCGATTTAAAAGTAGGTCAGTCTGTGGTTTACAGCCTACGTGACCTATATACAATCGTGGATCTTTTTATTCCATCACATTTTTCCATAAAATGGTTACCACCACTCCGACCTCCGTCTTCTTCTTCACCTCGAACCCCCAGCTCAGCGCCAAGCCAGCTCAGAGGCAAGACGGCATCCACTATGCCTATTACAACGCCCCAGCAAAAAACGGAGGAGGGGGAGAATGCTCCGTCAGCTTCCCCGAAAGCGTCAAAGACCATGTCAAGGTTGGGCAACCCTTCAGTGTTGACGGCACACCCATCGCAGGACTTGGATACACCACTCGCATCCAATACGATGAGAGATACAAGTGTTCCATGCTCATATTTGACTACATCAAACAAGAAAGCCACCAAGAGGTGGAAGAAAGTGCTCCGTTCATATCAACACCTTTCCCTACCGAGGGATGGGGAGATGCAGACGGTATTACTGCAACTGCCCAGCCAGTAAGGAACGGTATTCCTAGAGCTGGAGTCAGAGCACCGCAAGCCAGAAGAAATGCAGCTCGCAGTGAAACAGAACACGCTAAGCGTGTACGTGAAGCTGGTGATCGTTTAAATCCACGATTCAAAGAGCTTCTTGACGAGTACATCAACGGTCAAGTCTATGCCGCAGGCAAGCTTGGATGCAGAGAACCTATCCGTCAAGACACGATTCAGAAACATGTTACTTCAGTAGGTATTGCTTACGTTGACTATCTCAAGTCCCAAGTGCAAACTGAAAACATCATTGAAGATTAACTGATGACAAGTCACAAAGTTTTTGAATTTTCCTTGCTTTTTAGTAAGAAATGGCCTTTTATTCGAACTTCTACCAAAACATTGGTGGAATATGACAATACTTGGCCTATCAAAAGTGACTATCCACCCCCATTCACCCTCGATTCCTACAACATCCAGTGTCAAGATGAAACATTTAACACAACCCAGATTCACAATGTCATTTGTGAAGACTCAGGTGAGCCCCAAAGTACAATTGTTATTGACTGAGATTGCTAAAGACAGTCAATACGACGAAGCACAAGTGCTTGAGAAACTGGTGGGCAAGATGGAAAAATACGTTGCCAACGGAGGCAGCGTTAAAGATTCAGTTAAAGATATCTTCGCTGGCATAGGTGCTGAATTATGACTCGTGCCAAACACACTACATCCCTCCTTCGGGAGGGGCTTGGGGTCAAAGTTTCTATCGACGACACCGAGTTTCATGCTTGGATCCCTTTTAAGAATCCTTCCGAGACATGGTCAATGGATCCCAGAGTTCGCTCCTATCTTTTTCTTAAAGGTAAAGGAGGAAATATGAAAATATTAAAACTATCAGAAGCTTGTACAGAAATCCAATGTATCCAAGCTATGAATAAAGACAAATCAGTCATTGTTCAATCCTTGGTTCCATGAAACAAACGCAAGTTAAATTTATCTTCCTACCAGATGGAACAATCACAGAAGAAGTACTCGGTGCTAATTGTGACTCATGTGCTGCTATTACTCAGCCCTTCGAGGCTAGCCTAGGAGCAGTAACAGGCACAATTTACAAGCCTGAGTACTATCAACCTTGTGAAGTTCCTGTTGCACAGCAACATGAATCAGAATCACTAATCGAATAAATTATTGATCATAGCTGGTACTCCATTCCTCAACATTTCTTCATCCTATGAGCTTTTTAGACTACATAGGATTGTTTTCTTTACTCATTATTCTTTATGGCATCCAAAGAAAAGCAATCCTCAGACGTAACAACAGGAGAACATCAAATGCAAGTCATTGCTGATCAACTGCTACCTAGAGACGCAAGTCAATTAGACGAGGTAGATCAATACCTCGAATGTGCTACGGATTGCGGGATTAATGACAAGGAATGCCAAGACGATTGCTTAGAAGAAATGAAAGAATCAGCCTATCTAGACGTCCCTTCTTACTAATACTGATCTCTAATTACTGATCGAATCATCCAACAAGCTTTGGATGTTTGAGCTAAGAGTTCAGCTAAATAGTTAGCAACATCATATAGATCAGATGCTTCAACTGCTGGTTGGATCATCTTGATCATATTTTCTAGCGTCCCTAAGTTGTCGTAGTACACCTTAAGTTGAGCCGTGCCATCGTATGACTCAACATTTTTAAAACAAGAACCTAACGCATCTTTCAAGCCACAGGCACACATCGGCATCCAATAATTCAAGATTCTTACAAATTCTCCTAATTGATCGAACTGTTCTAAATGCAGGTCATATTGATCTTTCAGGAGCTTATGAATATCTAAGAAGTTTGAACCTTCGTAATTGAAGTGAATGAGATGTGATTGTGTCTGTAATTCTTTAACAAAAGAAGCCAATAAAACTAATTTCTGAGAAACATCATTTGAATGACCAGCCTTTGGCTTGCTATTCATCATTAGCACTAAATTGTGATGCTCAGGTTGGTTTGAGGTCTCTGCTGTTTCCATAGGTTGACTGCTGTTGACCTTAGTTTAGGTTCTTAAGTTTGCAAACTTTCAACTATGCATTATTTCTGCTGCGTTTATGACTTCTGCAATTACCCCATCGCCAACAGGTGTTCACCCTACGAGACCCAATCAAAAAGTCCAAACTTACGGACTAGATCTTAATGCTCAATGGTTTGGCTGGGGTGCTAAAGCTGGTAGTCCAGAGTTCACTCTTGCTCCAGACGAAGGCATTAGCTTCCTCGGTAAACCGATTGTTGCAGTTGACTGGCATACAAGCCAAGGTATCTCCTGTCCTTACTTCAGATTTGCTTTTCTCGAGCCAACTGAAGATCGTCAAACAAGACTGTCAGTAATCAAACTTAAATGCAATGGCAGCACAACAAGTGACGGTAAGATCCTCGTGCAAAATCATGCTGCCTGCCTCGTTGGTGCTCTTCATGAGCTAGTACAACGAACCATCTTATCCAACCTTGACTTGGAAGATATTTCAGGCACATTGTATGCAAGGAAAGGAGAAGGACGTGAAGTTGTAAACCCAAGTACTGGCTTCAAAACCACGTTCAAAGGTACCTTCATTGATTGTTTCCTAGGCAACGAACAGTTGCGATTCCAACAAGCAAACAGAGAGATGATGGCTTTTCAATCTCAAGTCAACGATCTCGCTGCTGCTCTAAACCAACCAGCTCCTTTCTTACACTCAATTTCTAATGAATAGTCACATACACACAACTGACGGAGAAATCTTGGAGATCCCTGATTCAATTACTCCTGCAAGCCTATCTCAGTACAGGCAAAAACGTTTACTTCAAGAAATCACCAAGCAGGAACTTCCTCCTGGAGGTGTCCTACCTAATTTGAAGTACATCAAGTCTCATGTTCAAAGCATGAAGACAGAAGTTCCCACAATTCATCGACCCAAAGTGACTCGAATAGAGTTACTTATCGATGAAATGATTACCACCCTCAATTCTTAATTTCATCTCCACCATGAATCAATCCCTAGCTACCGCAATGCCTTACACAACCTCAGGGCTATGTACAAAAGACGTAGAAGATCCAGGGTCTGAAACCTTCAGTCCTGGTAAGGTTACTCGAGCAGACGGTCAGTTCTTTCAAGGACTTAAATCCGAATGTCGCGACTGGCAATCAACAGAAGAACAATTGAAATCTATTGGTTGCAATTGGTTAGTAACCCCTGAGCCTCTGTATTCAAAGAGATACGACAGAACTTATCCTGAGATCGTTAATTGGTACACCAGCAATGGAGATCGCTTAGGTCAGTTCTCTAATTGCAGGCACATTATCCATCCTCAAGATGGTTTGAATTGGTACAAAGAGTTCATCCGTAAAACCAAAGCTGCTTTCTTGCAAGAACTCACGCTTGATGTCATAGGATATCTACCTGATCAAAGGGTTTTATATTTTGCATCCAAGCTGACTGACATGAATCCTGAAAGGTTGAAAGAAGTTGGAGATACAACTGATTTCTTCCTCATGTTTAGTATCAATTACATGGAACCTAGAGCTATGAAAGCTCAGATTTGGGCTAACGAATTAGTCTGTGAAAATGGCATGACACGTCGAATCAGAGATGGTCAGGCAACTATTAATCACAGAAAAGCTCGTGGAGAAGTTGATGTATACCAAGCACTAGAAGCTGCTGTACTAGAAGCTAAGCGACATGTGTACATCAAGGAGAGTTTCATAGATACTCCTTGTGATCTTTACGACGGAAAGAAATTAATTCGTACTTTCTTCAAAGATTTCATTCCAGAAGAAAATCGTAAATCTCAAATAGAGAATGTTTGGGAACCTGTGGATTCCAGATATATTCAACAACTAGAGCATACTTACGTGCATGGCTTAATAGGTGGAGAATTAGAAACAAGAAAAGACAATCTCTTTCGTGTTCATTCAGCCATAACCCAATTTACAAGCCACCATAAGCGAGTTAAAAACGGTGATGATTCTAGATTTGCCAAACAATTGGATGGCAACCTGTCAAGAATCAACACTCAGTTCACCAAGTTCCTACAGGAACAAACAACAGGTCACAATTACGATGCCATTTCGACGTAAATCAGGAAAGACTCAAGGTCCCCGCTTTCAAGCAGGGGATCGAGTCTATAAAGCTAAAAATGGTAACACTGGACGGAAAGATGGAATCATCGTTTCACGAGAGGACATCAATTACAAAAATGGAGCCACTCATAAAGCTTATTGGATTCGATTTGACAACAACCCTCGTTTACACCATCTTGAACAAAGACTCCTTAAACCAGTAGAAAATGGGCAAACACAAAAGAAAAACATACAGCCAAAAATATAGACTAAGAGAAGGTAGCTATAAGCGTTCCCTTCGCCACCAACTGAACACTGACGGTACCCACGTATTCCAAGATGGACACATTGATGCTTCCGACGTTAACGCCCCGAGAAAGATTCCTAATGCAAATAGAACAAGCAGCTAATGCAGTTCTATCTAAGCAACCTAACGCCTTCTGTAACCTCTACCCTTTTTCATCCCGATGCCAGATCCCAACCACTTCTTTAAAGGTCGCAACCTTGAAGCAGACACAAAAGCAATACAAGAGTTAGTCGATAGACCACAAGATGTCGAGTACTCCATCTCTGAGCTTTTGTTTATCAGGACAGCAATAGATCATGTACCAGCTACTAACAACGAAGAAAAGAAAGTTAAAGATACGATGATTTCTAAAACTAATGCATTTGTAAAAGAGATCATGTATAGCAAGAACAAGACAAGAAGCTCCCACTCCAGACTTGACCGACTAGATTAAGTTTATTGGCGTGGGAGTACTAGGAGAATAAGGGAGTACTCCTTGTAAGCCCAAGCTAGATCCTCTGGGTTTGGTGGAGCTCAGAGGACTCCAGTCTTTACTTTACAAATCCACAAAGATAAGTTACTCTCCTCTTGGGAAGTGAACAGCCTATTACCCTCTCCGTCTTGCATAGCGGAGGGGGTTTTTTCATGCAGTAATTCAACGATGCATTATGCCTTTACTGGGGCCTGCATATTTTAAATTCAGCCCTCCAAACATGAAGTTTAAAAAGACTCTGCAACAGCAAGGTCTTTATATTATTAATTTCAGTCTTCCTGCTGGTCGTGCCTGCCCTGGTGCCGACAAATGCTGGGCAATGGCTACCGTTGATTCTGACGGTAAAGTCACATTAAAGAAGGGCGTGGACAACGAGTACATCTGCTATGCCGCTAAAGGCGAAGTGGTGTATGCGAATGTCCGTAGAGCTCGTGCTCACAACAAAGCACTTATCGACGGTCTATCTACCCATGAGATAGTCGACCTGATGCTTCTCTCTCTTGAGTTCAATTACAAAAGTCTCATCAAAAAAGCCAACTTATTTAGATGGCATGTCTCGGGAGATTTCTATCTACCTAAATACAGGGATGCGATTTTTATTCTTACTCAAGAGTTACCCAACCTCATTCATTACGCCTATACGAAAAATCTTCCTTTATTCAAAGATGTCAAAAAACCTGACAACTTCAGACTCAACGCTAGTTGGGGTGGTCGCTTCGACCATATGATTAACTCCAAAGACTTTCCACGCTCTGCTCGAGTCGTCAAAGACCAAGCAGAAGCAGACAAACTCGGTCTACCAGTCGATGTCAATGACTCCTTGGCATTCGGTGAGATCGACCAAAACTTTGCCCTTATTGATCATTAATTATGTCAAACTTCACCAAAGACAAACAAGTCACATGGAATCCATTAGTCCTTGCCTACGAAAATGTAGAACAAGGTTACATGGAATTCAAATCAGAAGAAGAATTAAATATTTACAAGAAACAAATCAAGAACAGAGAGATCGTTGACTTAGCTACCGTTGAAGATGACAAAGATATAAAAGTTGAAATACAACAAACCACTTTGTATGTGGCTTACCCTCGTAAAGATATTACGTTTAACTGCGATTTACCTGAGGATGAATACTACCCATTCGACAAGACCGAAGTAACTAGTCCAGAAGGTGACTCTTTCTCTAGTAAGACAGAGAATGAACAATTCATATCTGACCTAATAAAACTACGTCCAAAACTTGGAGGACAACAATCATGAAGATAGAAGATGCTTTGAAGACTAAGAACTTCCTGCCTTGGATGCGTCTCGAAGTTCTGCAAGCTAAGTCAGAGAAAGAAGCCTTAGAGCTTATACTCGACGATTGGTTATTCCCTTGGCAACAAGACGCATATTGTGATTGGTACCAAGCTAATCGTGGTTGGCTTAAGGAGGAATCATGACAAAAACTTACGATCTTTATGAAGCATTAAAACCTGATGAATTACATCAGGTCACCGAAATTTTTCTTACGGCTCTTGCCAGATCAAAAGGTATTGAGCCAGAAATATTCGAAATTCAAACCACAATTATTGTCGATTAACTCATTATGGATTCAAAAACTAGAGACAAAATTATTCATCGCTGTGAAATTTTACAGTACATGGGCGATGACTCCATCTGTTCTAATTACGATCAAATTCCTCCCGATGAATTGATGAAAGATTATGGATGGGTTTTAGAAAAAGCCCATGACGATTTAGACAGGTACAAGATCCAATGCACTTTTACAGATGAAAAATGAAACCATTACTAAAAAAATTACTCAAAAACAATTTGAGCAAATCATCAAAAAGGTCTTGGACTTGGGGTGGGATTATGACCGCATGAGTTCATCAGGTCAACAAGTCTATGACGAAATTCTTACCATCTTGGGGATTAACACAGATGACTAAATTCACCAAAGCACTAGAAGAACAATTTCGTGAGTGGTTAAAAACGTGTCCTGTCGAGGTCACATTTGTTCAAGACAATAGTTCAGAGGGGTATGTCGGATATGCGGTTGACTTTGAACTTAACCCTAACCCTCACAAGGAGGAAAATGAAAGAACTTAAAACGTGGAGATTGACTGCTTCCAAGACAATCACTTACACCACCACCGTCGAAGCCTTCGACCGCATCGAAGCTGAATCCATGTCTAGATCAGCAGGTCTGGACTGGCAAATGACTCAAGACGATGCACTTGAGATGGAAGAAAACACTGGCTACAACGTTCACACTATCGAGGAGACCGATGATTGATCTAACTGACAAGCAAAAAGATGAAGTTATTGAACAATATGTAGAACTAGTCGTGGATAACATGGACGTTAAAACAATGATGCAATCTCTAACTGAACGATTAACAGAGGTGTATAAGGATTACTCAAGAGAAGAGTTGCAAACTCAAATAGAAACAACACATGACAAGGAGTTGTATAAAGAATTAATTGACAATGTAATAAACCCTAATGACGACCCTGATGAAGATGAATCTTACAACCCTGAACACGACGCAGCTTCTTACACATGAGCGACGAAACTAACACCAAAAGTCTTCAAAGACATTATCAAGATGTCTTAGACGAATGCCCTGAGTACTCTGATCCGTCCAGTGCTCATTACGATCTTGCACATTGTGCAGACCTAGCCCAAATTCGTTTCGACAGAGAAGCAGATGGCTTCTACAACGACAACTAACTCCACCCCTATCCCATGTCTAATAAATTCGTCATGATGAAAACACCTTCAAGAGAAGAATTCGATGACTTCATTAACCAGTCTCCTGTAGAAATTCTTTCCAAAGAAGAAACAGAACAGGTGTACAACACTAGTGGAAAAATGTATGTCAAAGTTAATTATTCTTTCAAAGTTCCATTTTCCAAAGTTCAATATGAAGA
>CEQY01200077.1_pt1 | contig 11734 bp, 12 predicted proteins | sample 361391 | NCBI WGS metagenome assembly CEQY01 (sample SAMEA2621075, study PRJEB7988) | marine metagenome | isolation source: saline water (ENVO:00002010), including
AAATCTGCTGAGTCAGATAAACCGCGTCCCAGTAAAAAAGTCTGAGCACTACTTCTTACATCCACATTATTGATGACAACTCCAGCAGACTCATCTAATTCTTTGCCATAAACATCAAATGCTGCCCGTGCCAATTCACGATCGAGGTCATTATTCGTATCTTGCAATAAATTTTCAAAATCTAAGCTTCTAGAAAAATAATCTTGGTTGCTTACTCTCTGGCCATTACTATTATAACTTGAATTTTGTACCCCTAAGCTAGAAGATATATTCACTCCATAGGTCCACACATCTTTAGGCATAGATTCAGTGGTGAGCATTTGAAATCTATTGGCAAGAGGAGATGCCTCTAAATTAACTGAGAATATAAAAAGAAATAATATTACTGGCATTTATTAGCTGCAAATCTGCGAGCCGCTTCCTTAACTTGTTCACCAGTTTCAAACTCAAATCCGTTATCCAGCTTGGCAATATCTGCTGCTGTTAGGTTTTTAACCATAGCAAGTTGAGCGCATGCTTCTTTGTCTTTATCCACTTCAAATAAATAATCAGCATAAACCATATTGTTTAAAGGATAAGAGCTCAAACCTGTGGCATCTGTTGTTTGTTTCATGACAACATCAAAAAACTCTTTTGATTTCTCAATGCTTCCCCCCGCAATCCCAGGGACTTTAAGATAAAATATCGCTAAGGTTCTATGGGCACCGTAATGAGCGTACTCTTGTTGTTTAAGACGAATGACAGAGCTCATAGGTTTTTTGATATCTCCCATGCGCTTAATGGCTTCCCACTTACCTTTTAGATCGATATAACGAGCGGTGATAGTTCCGAAATTATAGAGAGCTTCTGCAAGGGCGGCTTGTTCAGCTTGAGAGAGTTTTCTATAAACTCTAAAATCATTGAGCTCACCGAAAATTTCGGCCCCCTCTTTTGCTTTGTTGAGAGCCGCTAACATTTTATCTTCATCATTATCTAAATAGTATTCTGCTTCAAAAAACATCAGATAACTTAAATCAGAGATGGCCTCACCTTTCAGATCCTTAGACAGATTGGAAGTCGCAATAAGATCTTTTAAACATTGCTTCCCCAATTTTAAAGTTGAGAGACTCTCACCACGTCTTTCATAAAGATCATCACAGTTTGCAAAGCTATTTACACTGACAATGGCGATAATTAAGATGATTAGATTTTTCATAGAACTTCCCTCTTAAGTTTTAGTTTTTTATGGGTATAACAACTAATAAACAAGTTGGCCCCTCAGCAATAAAAATTTTACTTAGTATTTATTGTTAAGTTTCTGAATTTATTGGTAATATACCTAAATGGATATACTTAATCAAAACCTCGACAACTACCATGCCCTTCTTTTTGACTTTGATGGCACCTTAGTGGACTCCATGCCTATTCACAATCAGGCTTGGATCCAGATCATGGCGGATATGGGAGTTCATATTACTGAGCGCTTTTTGTTTGAAACTATGGGTTTATCCAGTCAAAGGATTGTAGGAATCATCAATGAGCAAAAGAATCTTAATTTAGACCCCGAAGAGATTGCCAGGGCCAAGCGAGATCATTATTTTAAACGGCTAGATCAAGTAAAAATAGTTCCCCAGGTATTTGATATCATTAAGTATTATTATCAAAAAAAGCCACTCGGGATTATTACTGGGGGCAGTCACGAAGTCGTGGATAAGCTGTTGGCCCTCCTTAATATAGAGCTTTATTTTAATGCTGTGGTCTGTGCCGATGACACCATCACTGGTAAAGATACCTCTGCTCCCTACATGCTGGCCTGTGAACAATTGTCAGTTTCACCTCAAAATTCACTCTTCTTTGATGATGGAGACGTTGGTCTAAAAGGGGCTAAACTAACTGGTATGGACGTCATCCATGTTGATGTAAATCACCCTGACGTATTCATAGATTTTATTTAGTTCTTACATTTTTATTTTCATATTAAGTAGCTGAAAATACATAAAACATCTCAAAATTCCGGGAAAAACTTACATTTTACGGCAAATTTTCTATTATTTCTGACATTCCATGTTAGAAATGACCCGTTTTAAACAGGGGATATTTAGAAAACTTAAAGGGGATTTGTATATGAAGTTAATTGTTGCGCTCATCACTGGGCTTATATTGAATCAAGCTTTTGCTTTTAAGATGACGGATAAATACGTGATCTTTGAGCCAGGTGATAAGGAAGTAGAAAGTTTTATCGCTTACCTTAAGAGGACTTACTCCCAAATGGGGTTAACTCCCCTCGAGCGCAACGACTTCACGGAAGAGCTTTTTGAAAGGCTTGATGAAATCAATACTGCTATTCACCAAGCTTATCTCTCCCATTTTAATATCACTGCTGAAGAATTTCCAAAGCCGTATGTGGTCATAGATCGTGGTCGCAACTCCGCTAACTACGGTGTTCCCATGCCGGATCAAGTTACCCAACAAACTGTAACTATGGGAACCAACTTTATAACGATATCATTTGAGCATATTAAAAATGAAAAGGCGTTATGGACAGTACTGGCCCATGAGATTGCCCATTATTACCATAATCATATCCAAGAAAAGAATTTTTTAAGAGCGAGTTATACTCATCATCGTGAACTCAACGAGGCGAATGGTTATGGAGCTAATATTGAAAATGACATGCGACTTGCTCAAGCATTAGAGTCCATTTATATGACCTCAAATGCTTATGTCGGACGTGGTGCAAATGTTGATAGCATAACTTCGATGAAAATTGGTACCGCAGATCCTATGCTTAACTTAATTGTTAAACAATACAGTAATGTTTTTACTTACGATAAAACAGAAAGTATGGCTGATCTTTCTTGCTATGGACTTAAGAATAGAATTACTAAGCTTGCTGGAAGAGAAGCTCTCACCTTACAGGCGATAGAAGATATTGATAAACTGGCCAAGGTTTGTCCTGCCACAAAATTTGCAACCCACCTTGAGATTGTTGAAAAAATCTACCCTATGGATGTGGCCTATAAGGTTGTTCAGAACCCGAGGCAATTTACAACGGATAGAGACTCAAACAAAAGAGTTATCGCAGAAGGTATTTTGCAAGAAGAACATGCTCTAGCAACTGCGTTTAAAATCATCTTGAACTATAGAACTGAATTAAAAAATCTTGTTGAGGCGATACAGTGGGATAAACTTCAGTTTTATACTAAAGAAAATGAAGCCGATATCACATCATTTAAAGTCTTAAATGCGATGGGGTTGGCCCATTACCAGATCAGTTTTCTTGATCTTGTTTTTAATAAGAACAAATGTGTTGAGAGTCTTGAGAATGAAGCTGTAGAAGTTAATTATTTCTCCCATACTGAATTAGACACTCATAACTCTATGTGCTGGAGAGTATACCGCTCCAGACAGATGCTTGAAGGTATCAATAAAGTTAATCAAAATATTTTGCATTAAAAAAGGCCTCGAAAGAGGCCTTCATTTTTTTATAGATTTGGTCTTGTGATATAAAGGACACCATCTGTTCCAGAGATGGTAACTGTTCCAGAATCATAGTAAGGATAGGTTGACCAGACTCCATCAAATGATGCTCTATCATCTTTAGGAAGGGTATCAAGATAACCTGCTTCTACAACATTCCCACTTTCAATATCTGAGATATCTAGAATTCTAAGTCCAGCAGTGTAGTTCGCTTGGTAAACATAATCACCTTTCACATACATATTATGATCAATGGCATTGGTTTTATGCTCAAATATAGCAAAGTTTTTAATATTATCTAGATCTCTAAAGTCCCATATAAATGTTTTGGTTTTTGTTCCATACTTTTGCTCATCTAATTCATCTCCTAGAAGATAGTAGTTATGATCTTCCGTGAGCCATCCTTGGTGAGTGTATCTTACCCCATCATAAGTCGCTACTGAGATTTGATAAGGCTTAGACTTATCGGTCACATCAACAACGTTAACTGTGTCTTCGTTACTGGAAACACAAATCTCACGCCCTTGATAATCCTGATCCGCTCCACGATAAACAACACATTGAACATCATGAGTATAAGCATCACCATGCTTTCTGTTTCCTGGTAATTCGTAAACACCACGGCCAACACAGTTTACAAAACTTGGGGCCAGGGGATCTTTGATATTGATGATATGGAGCCCACCATCACAAGTTGAAGTACCAACTGCGTAAGCATAACCAGTTTCCTCATTGATAAAAATATTGTGGGCATTACCAAATTTATTATAGTGAAGATCTTCTTTTAAGATCTCGACTTTTTTACCATCTAAAAATCTCAGTCGGGTGAGATCAAAAACCTGCATCCCATGTCTAAAAGCCTCAGAGACAATATAAGCATAGTGCTTATAAACTTTGATATCTCTCCAAGTAGAACTAAACGTTTTAGTTTTTACATCAGCTAAATGAATAGGATTCATAGGATCAGTAATATCAACAAATGATGTCTTACTGTCCATCCCCATGATGGCATATTCTTTACCTGTAGCCGGGTCAGTCCAGCCCCAAATATCATTACCTCTTTTGGCCCTTGCTCCTGAACGAGTGAGGTCCAATGCATTACTTAAAATAACATTATCCGCTTGTATCTCTACAGCGAATACACTTGCATTCATTACAAGCATTAAAGCGAAAATCATTTTCATATTAAACTCCATTTAAATTATGAATTTATTATCGCTGGTTATTTTGAAATTTAAAAAAGATGTCAGTTTTTTTAAGAATTAAGCCTCAATTCCCGAGTAAAACGATTAGACAAAGCCTAGAAGAACTCACAAAGCGAAACACTCCGTTATTAAAACTTGAGAAACCGTTCCATTTATTTATAGAATACAACTATACAAAGGAATTATTTATGAAGTTATTTTCGATCTTTCTATTACTCTTTTCATTGGCAAGTTTTGCGCAGATTAATGGTGATCATATAGTGGAGACCCATTTTAGAATTAACGGGAAAGATACCAACCATGTCATGGCGGGAAAACCCACCACTATCGAAGTTTGGTACACTCATAAAGACACCGGTGAAGTTTATAAAGATTTTAAACTCATGCATGGAAAAATCATGCATATGGTTCTCATTAAAGATGATATGAGTGTATTTAAACATATTCACCCTTACCATGATCCAGTAACGGGAATTTTTCAGATTACTCTCAATTTACCTTTAAGTGATCCAGATAATTTCCATACTGCTGAAGCACTTACCAAAGGTGGGATGTACATGCTGATGGCCGATGTTGAAATTCAAGATGTGGGTATGCGTATGGGTCATAAAATGCTCCATGCCATGGGGGAAAATCCAGTAAATACGATTCTCATGGATGAAGTTAACCCCGATGGATCAATTACTAAATTTTTCACTGAAAACGGAAAAGACTATAAAATTAATCTTTTTATGGAACAGACTGCAGGTTGCTCAGGAAGCTTAGTAGAGTTCAGAGTTTCATTATTTGAAAAAGATGAAAATGAAAATTATATTCCCGCTCAAGCACTAGAAGATTGGCTGACTCAAGGGGCCCATGCGGTTTGGGTCAGCGATGGACTTATGCACGGAATGCATCATATGCATTTTGCTCATATGCACTCAGCACTGCCTGTAGATGACACCGAATTCGTCTTTGGCTTTCATGACAATAAAATTATGAAAAGTGGATTGCAGCGAGCATGGTTTCAAATTAAAGAAAACGGAAAAGTCTTAACTATACCTTTTACTTTTGATTACCAGGCCTTGCCTTCAGCTCAGTGTAGATAAACTATTTTTTAGTATATAAATAAGCCGTCCAGGCAAAAGCATTACGCTCCCCTACCTCTTCGTGGTGGAGCGTTTCTTTTTCATACTTCGATTCATCAAACTCAGGAAAATAAACATCCCCTTCTTTTGAAAAATCTACTACGGTTAAATAAATTCGATCAGAGTGAGGAACACCTAGTTCATATATCTGGCCACCGCCGCAAATAAATACTTCTGTTTCACCTTTTTCTCGTGCGGCTTCAATAGCTGCTTCCAGAGAGTTCACCACCTGGCAAACGCCGGCATCATAATCATCTTGTCTGGTGACAATGATTGTTGTTCTCCCGGGAAGAGGTTTCTTCCCCATGGCTTCAAAGTTTTTTCTTCCCATGATAATACAATGATCCATGGTGGTGTTTTTGAAATACTTGTACTCTTTGGGAAGATGCCACATCATTTGGTTATCAGCACCAATCACTCTATTTTCACCCATGGCCGCAATCATTGAAATAATCATTAGACGGCCACCACACCTTTGATATGAGGATGAGGGTCATAGCCTTCCAATTCAAAATCTTCAAATTTAAACTGATCGATATCTTTCACATCTTTATTTATTTTCAATTTGGGAAGTGGACGTGGTTCTCTGGACATTTGTAATTTACATTGCTCCATATGGTTGGAGTAGATATGCGCATCTCCGAGGGTGTGAACAAACTCTCCTACTTCTAAATCGCAAACTTGTGCCATCATATGAGTCAGAAGTGCATAGCTAGCAATATTAAAAGGCACACCTAAAAAGATATCCGCACTTCTTTGATAAAGCTGACAACTTAGTTTTCCATCGGCAACATAGAATTGAAAAAACATATGACAGGGTGGCAGCGCCATATTTTCTAACTCCCCCACGTTCCAAGCATTGACGATAAGTCTTCTGGAATTTGGATTCGTTTTGATTTGTTCAATAACATTTTTAATTTGATCATGGGTTTTGCCATCAGCCCCTTGCCATGATCTCCACTGCACACCGTACACAGGACCTAGGTCGCCGTTTTCATCGGCCCACTCATTCCAAATACGCACACCATTTTCTTGTAAGTATGAAACGTTTCCAGAACCTTTTAAAAACCAAAGTAGTTCATGAATAATAGATTTAAGGTGAAGCTTTTTGGTGGTCACCATAGGAAAGCCATCTTGCAAATTGAATCTCATTTGATGACCGAAGACCGACTTTATCCCTGTCCCGGTTCTATCTTCCTTGAGTGTTCCGTTATCATAAACTCTACTCATGAGATCGAGATATTGCTGCATATGTCCCTCCGTGTTAAGATCAATCGTGTGTATACTAAGTGTAGCAAACAGAATATTATTTGTAATTAAATAAGGAAATATAATGAGCTCAAAAGTTCTTACTGGACTCGCCAAACTGCGTGCTAGTCACGATTTACAAAGTCGCTTCTCTGGAAATGTGGGCCTACTCTGTCATAGCGCCTCAGTAGATACAGATTTTAAACATAGCGTTGAAATTTTTATCGATATGTTTGGAGAGAAGTTTAAAAAAATTTACGGCCCTCAACATGGTTTTGTAACAGATGTACAAGACAATATGATTGAAACTGATCATTTTGTGCATCCTTATTTTAAAAGACCTGTTTATTCTCTCTATAGTGAAACCCGAATCCCCACAGATGAAATGCTCCAAGATATTGATCATCTTTTTGTGGACCTCCAGGATGTGGGCACCAGAATTTATACTTATATCTACACCCTGACCTTACTTTTAGAAAAATGTAGTGAAAAAGATATTGAAGTGATCGTGCTTGATAGACCGAACCCAGTGGACGCCACTACCATCGAAGGTAATATTTTGGATACAAGATTTAGCTCTTTTGTAGGAAGACATCCCATTCCTGTCAGACATGCTCTGACCATGGCAGAAGTGGCTAAAATGCATCAAAAGAATTGGGCCAGCTCCCTTGCTAATTTACAGATCATTAGTATGGAGAACTACAAGCGTGAGATGGATTGGAGTGAAACAGGTCTGCCATACGTGAACCCGTCACCAAACTTGGCCACACCTGATTCCTGTTACACTTTTGTAGGAACTGTTTTATTTGAAGGAACAAACTTATCTGAGGGTCGCGGAACCACTCGCGCCTTAGAACAAATTGGTCACCCACGTTTTGACCCATGGAAATATCAAGCGCACTTCCAAAGTATTTTTGAAGAATTAGAACTAGCTGGTTTCCAGTTAAGACCCGTTAACTTTTATCCCATGTTTCAAAAGCACGAGCATCAAAGTTGTGGCGGTTATTTTATCCATGTTACGGATAAAAAGAAGTTTAGACCTTGGCGGGTGTCTCAGGTGTTACTCAAAGAACTAAAAACAATCATCCCTGATCATTTTCAATATAAGACTGATGCCTATGAATATGAGTTCGATAAAATGGCGATTGATCTTATCAATGGCGATGACCGCTTTAAAGCTTGGTATGACAGGCCTGATGCCTATGAGTTTTTAGACCAGATTGAAGAAGAAAATATGAACGAATATCTGGAAAAACGTCGGGAAATCTTACTGTATTAATAACATTTGTTAAAAATATGCACTCGTAAGCCCTTACAATCATTGCGTTTTAACATATGATAATGAAAACTTTTCACAAATGTTAACAATGCGTAGCAGCATTAGTTAACTTATGTTAAAACTCCTCCAACAACTTAACAAATGTAAAAAACTTTGGAGGATATATGAAAACATTAAGAATCTTAGCACTCGTACTTATTGTCATTACAAGCATCACACCTAAAAAGTCAGAAGCAGCTATTGGAGCAGCAACTGGTAATGCACCTATGGTTATTGCAGGTATTGCAGCTCCATTTGTTGTAAGTGGAACTATTTTAGCTTTTGAAGTAGCAGAAGGAGGAAGGTACCAAGGAGCACTTGCTTTTTTAAGTCTTTTTGTAACTGTTCCTTTAGGAATCATTCTTTTAGATGGTGAAGAAGAACAAGCGATCGAATACACCTTAATGGATAAAGATATGGCCAATGACATGGGTGTCACTAATGCAGAAATGAATAGTTTTAATATGGAAATTGATCAAGCTAATATTTTACTTGAAGAAGTATCAATCAAAACTCAAGAATTAGTTGAGCCAACCCCGGAAGCTGTTCGTGCTATCTGGGAAGAATATCAAGAATTTGTATCACTAGAAACTTTTAGCGCAATGGAAAAAATTGGTAGCCAGTTCGCTAAATAAATCTAACACAAAAACATATTTCACAGACCCGGTTCATTCCGGGTCAATTAACAAAGGACACACTCATGAAAAATATAAAGACACTTTTTTTAGCCCTTATTATCGCAACAACATTTATTACCCCTAAAAAATCAGAAGCAGCTATTGGATTGGCCACAGGAACAACTCCATTAGTTATAGCTGGTATTGCTGCTCCTCTAGCGGTCGGAGGAGTCCTCGAGCTCGCTGAGGGTACAGATGACATGAGAGGTATGGCGTTTTGGATTGGAGCTATCGTCATCGGAATTCCTCTTGGGATCATTCTTTTAGATGGTGAAGAAGAACAGGCCATTGAATACACTTTAATGGATGAAAAAATGGCGAACAAGATGGGAGTCACAAGAGATGAAATGAATAGTTTTAACCAAGAAATTGACCAGGCCAATGTCCTTTTAGAGGAAGTTGCCCTTGAAACGGAAACTCTAGATAACCCAACTGCGGAAGATGTGCGAGGCATTTGGGAGAACTACCAAGACTTTGTTTCACCAGAAACTTTTAGTGTTATGGAAAAGATTGGAGCACAGTTTGCCAAATAAAAATTCATTTAAAATATGACTGACCCGGTTCACACCGGGTCATTTATCAAAGGAAAAATGATGAAAAATATGAAAGCTCTTTTACTTGCCCTGATGGTAGCAACCACATTAGTGGTACCTAAAAAAAGTGAAGCAGCAGTCTCTCTTTTTACCGGAAATGGAATTTTAGCGCTCTATGGATTAGGAGCAACGGTAGCAGGGCCGGTGGCCTTTGTTGGAGGAGTGGCAGATGTAGATAGTAAGTTCTCACTTCCCCTCATCTGGGGAGGGGCTCTCTCTTTTGTAGCAGGAATTATAATGCTTGATGGAGAACAGGAACAAATGATGGCATTTGAAACATTATCACCAGATAAATCAAATGCGTTGGGTCTCACAAATATTCAAAGTGAGACATTTAATGCTGAAATAGATCAGGCCAATATCATCCTAGAAGAAGTCTCTTTTGAGGTTGAACAGCTGGATAACCGAGGCTATGAAGATATACGTGGGTTGTGGAATGAATATGGCGAATATCTAAGCCCTGAAACCTTTCAAGCTATTGAAAAAATAAGCCTGCAATTGATGTAAATATTTCAGAGAGAGACGGCATCTAGCGCAGCGCGTAATAAACATGCTATAAGAGCTTAAACAAAGGAAATCATTATGAAATTAATATTATGTTTTCTACTTCTACTTACCCAAGCTGCTTTTGCTGGCGATATAGTTGTACTTACTTCACTCGATATCAAAGACAAAAAGTTAAGTAAGATTGAGCGCTATGTTTATGATTATTATAGTGACAGAACACAGGATATTAAAGTCATCCATGAAGCAGATGCGACGATACTTTCTCACTATCTTAACTCTCCCAATACTGAAAAACTTTTTTGGGTCTCCCATGCTGGTGCAAGCAGATCTATGGGAACTGGAATTAGTGCCCAAGATACAGTGCTCGATATTCATGGCAATAATATCAAAAACCTTTTTTCAACAGTTCATCCCAATTTAAATTTCTTGGCCATCGTTGGTTGTCAGGCGAAAGGGATGTTAGATGATTTCTATATGAATCATAATTATCAAAATAATGATAATATGAATCTTTTTAGTTTTTATAAAAAAGTGAAACTCTACCGTGGAGTAAAGATGGCGCTCCAGGCTTCTCTTACTCCTGATAGAAATATTTTAGTGACTAAAGTGGAAGATCAAATCAAAGCCGATGAAGTCATGCAACTCACTCTGAGTAAACAAAGTGCTGGTGTGGATAGCCTAGTTGAAATTGGAGATAAGTCATATGTATTTCCCGCCGATAAAGAAATTCTCAACATAGAAATTCCAAAAAATGTGTGGGATCAATTTAAATCAAAAAATGTGAAGCATAGTGTGCTGGAAAAAGAAATTGAAGATGAATCTCATTATGTTTTAGCACCGATCATTGTTTCGAGTAATACCTTGAAAAAGGTTTGGAAACCATTTGCAAAACCAAATGGAGAGTTACTGGGAACTTATAAACATCTCTACTTATTAAAATAAAAAAGGGAGGCAATGGCCTCCCCTTTTTTTTTTTATTTAAAGGCCTTTATTTCGCCAGATTTTAACTTCGCTTTATGCTCACTGAGTAGCCTTTTTACTACCGGCATCAATAAGAGACAGGCCACCATATTTGGTATGGCCAAAAGTCCATAAACACCATCTGAAATATTGAGAACAACTTTGAGTTGTAAAATTGATCCAATAAATACAAAGATAACAAAGATAACTCGATAAGCTTTGATCGCTTTTTCACCGAATAAATAAGTCACCCCTTGCTCTCCATAGTAAGACCAAGAGATAAGGGTTGAGAAAGCAAACATAGTAACTGTTATAGTTACAATCCAGGTTCCCACTGGTCCCATGGCCGAAGAAAAAGCCAATGCAGTTAAATCAACCCCAGACTCTCCATTATTCATATGCCAAGCCCCACTAGAAAGAATGGCCAGGGCAGTAATGGTACAAACCACAATCGTATCAATAAATGGTTCTAAGAGAGCGACAACACCTTCTTCTATAGGGGAAGACTTTGCTGCGGAGTGGGCCATCGCTGCAGACCCCATACCAGCTTCACTTGAAAAAGTTGCTCTTCGAATCCCTTGAATAATAACTTCTTTAACAACAACACCAGCAAATGCACCTTTAGCTGCAGTACCAGTAA
>CEQY01199704.1_pt1 | contig 11731 bp, 8 predicted proteins | sample 361391 | NCBI WGS metagenome assembly CEQY01 (sample SAMEA2621075, study PRJEB7988) | marine metagenome | isolation source: saline water (ENVO:00002010), including
TTCAAAATGAAATTGTAAATCAGATTCCAAATCAAATTCAAAATGAAGTTCACCAAATAACGATTATTAAATCTAATCGTAATGCTGGATTTTTTAGTTGTTTATTAGGAATTATTTATTATGCGTTTGTAAATATTAAAAATGATTGTGTACCATATATTTTATGGCAAAATCCTAAATATATGAATAACCCAAACGATAACGTATTTGATTATTTTTTTGATCAAAAAAATGTATTAATATCTAATAATTGTAAAATTATTAATGAAAACGGATTAAGAATAAATGATATTTTAAAATTAGCAAAAAGTAATAATTTTACATTTAGAGAACAAATGAATATAATGTTAAATAAAGTATGTAAATTAAATAATAATTATCGATATATAATTGATGAATATTGTAATAAATATGATATAATAAATAAATTTGGTATTCATATAAGAAGAACTGATAGATATGTTGGTGGTAAAGGATTAATATATGCTGGTCCTAATTTAGATCTTATTAATAAATATCTTATTAATAAAAATATTAATAATTTATATCTAGCAACTGATTGTACTGATACACATAATTTATTTTCAAATAATTTTAATTGTAATTCTTATGCATCAATAAGATCAAATGGTATTAAGGGTATACATGATAATAATTACATAACAAATGGTAATAAAATAAAAGGAGAAGAAGCTCTTATAGAAAGTTATTTGCTTTCTAAATGTAAATATTTAATTAGAACGACTAGTAACTTTACTATTTTTTCTCTTATATTAAATCCACTACTATCATATGAAGATTTATGTAAAACTTATAAAAATGAAATTATAAAAGAATATTCATTAGATACTTTATTTACAGAAGAATTTTTAGAAAAATGAAAATGTATAAGTTATCAATAAATTATAATAATATTTCATATATTATATATAATATATGAAATATTATTATATTAATCTTGAAAATGCAGTAGATAGACGTAAACAAATTGAATTACAGTTTCAACAAAATGATGTTTCTTTTCATAGAGTTGAAGCATTTTTATATAATAATAATAACAATCATATAAAAACGATAAAAGGTAATAAAGAAAATGCTTGTATTCGTTCACATATCAAAGCTATTTTTGAATTTGTAATGAATAGTAAAGATGAATATGCTATTATTTGTGAAGATGATTTAACATTTGAATTTAAAAAATATTGGAAATGTACACCAGATGAAGTTGTTAAAAATGCACCAGTAGATTATGGAATAATTCAACTTGCAATTATTTTTGCACGTATAAATAAATCTAAAGACATTTGGAATAATTTAAATACATATTTTAAATGGGGAGAAGTTAGGGATGTTGGTTCTTGTTTAGCTTATGTTATCAATAGGAAATGTGCAATTGAAGTTTTAAATTTTTATTTAAAACATAGTGATAACGTTTATAATGGTCAAATATTTGCGACAGCCGATAGTGGAAATGGTATATATGGAATTGTAAATAAATATACTAATTTTACAGCATATACATATAAGTATCCAATGTTTATATATCCTGATAATAATAATACTCAATTAGATAATTGTTTAAATAATCAAAAAGCTTCAAAACGACAAGTTATATATTATTTGAATAATATATAAATGAATATCAGTAATAATAATAATAATAATAATAATAATAATAATATCGCTTTAATACTTAGAGGTGGAATAAGTTACAAAAAATATAGATGTAAATTATTTACAGATAATTTAAAACTTGAAGATTATGATGATATTACTCCGTGTTATCAATCAGTTATAGATAATATTATAAAATATAATAATATAACAAATTATGATGTTTATATTCATTGTTGGGTTCCATGTATGAAAGATAAATTAATAAATTTATATAATCCTAAAAAATATCTTTTTGAATATCAAGATCATAGTATGAATTTAACCCCACAAACATGGCAAGCTTTATCTATAAAAAAATCTCTTAACCTAATTGATCCAGATATTTCATATAATAGAATAATATCTTTACGTCCAGATATATTATTTTTTACACCAATTGATTTATCTAATAATTATAGGGATTATAATTCTATATACACTTCTCAGTATTCTACTGGTGATTTATATTTCATATTTAATCATAATCATGTATATATTATGAAAACTATTTATGATAAAATTATATCTGGCAATTTAAAGCCTGTACCCCATAGACATATTAAAGAACATGTAATTAATTGTAAAGAAAAAATATTAGGTGATGGTTTAGATTCGAATAAAGATACGATGCTATTATGGAAGTATACATTATGGAAGTATGCTGGGAAGTCTTTATTGTAATTATATATTTAATTTTGTTAATATATCATAAAATTTAACTAGTGAATCATCTTTTGTTATGCATTCAAATCCATCTCTACCTTTCATTTTTTTATTAAGAAAATAATAATGATTAAAATATAATAAATCTAATGTTTTCATATCATATCCTTTATATTTTCCCTCACCCATAAAACCATGTGTTCCAGCATTATAAGTTCTTTCTGGAACTACAATATATTTTGGAGAATTACAATCTTTAAAAAGTAATACATCTTTTAAAGCCATATTATTTGGGTTCCCGATTCTACTTACATAATAATCTGTTACTTTTAAGAATTCGTATTGTTGTACATTCATACCATTACTTTGAAAATATTTACCCCAAATTCTTACTCCTGCAGTATTATTGATAACTTTATCAAGCACTTTATTTACATTTAAACTCATGTCTGGATAATTAGTTAAATTAATATATTCATCAATATCATTAAATGCCATGTATTTCGCTTCTCTAAAAGCATATAAACAATGATTTTGTTGAGTAAATTGTCCAGATATACAATTATATAACCATTTTGGATATTTCCAATTAATAAGAATTACTTCATTATTCATAATATATTTTTCTAATAATTTTTCTAAATTACTAGTTGTTTCAATTGAATGATATCTTGTATCTGGTGAATCTTTATTATCATATATAATAATTTTAGTAAATCCAATCATTAAATGATAATTAATCCATTGTACTATATAATTATCTTCATTTTTTACCATTGTTGTTAAAATTAATTCATCTTTTAATACTGGATATAATTTAACTTTTATATTATCAATTATTTCATCTTCTATAGTAAGTGTAATATATTCATTATATTCACAATTTAATTGATATACATGAACTTTTCCTTTACAAATACATGGTATTATATTATTTTCAAAAAATATATTTATACATGGTTTCATATTATTTTTTGATATTTCTCCACCTGGACATATAATATATAAATTTTTATTTTTATAAAAAATATCATATATTTCAAATTTTTCCAAATAACAAGGTTGATGTATCATGTTGTAATATATAATAATATATTATATTATATTATACAATAATATTATCATACTCTGTTATATAATAGTTTGAATAATCAAAAAGCTAAAAAACGACAAGTTATTAATTATTTAGCTGGTAATAATTTGTAAATTCGCATATTTTTTAAAATGTTTATTATGTAGTTATTATCATATAAATTTTTACAATATAATGCAAAAATGATTGATTCTAAATCACCATTTATTCTAGTATTACTATTAAATTGATTCAATATTCTTATAGTATTATCTTTTTCTTTTTGTGTATATTTTTTCCATCTTGAATTAAATGGAAGATTATAATATATATTTAATATATCTTCAATATTATTATTATTATTATTATTTTTTATAAAAGTTAAAATATTTTTATCATAAAAAGTATAATTGTGTTTAATATTATAAAATAAAAACTTATCTAATGTTTTGTAATTACCTAATAATGCATAATCTATATCTTTATTGTGTTGAAACCAATTGCTTGTACCTCCATCAAAAAAATAAAGAATATCTTTATTTAAATCTTTAAAAAATATTTTTTCTGTTACTAAAATATCAAATCTTAAAAAAAATATATAATCATAATCGTTTTTATTTATATTTTTATAAGTATATATTATTCTATCAAAAGGTATTCCTGGTTGTATTATAGGATTATTGAATAATATATTTATAATGTTGTATTTCTTTAATATTTCATTGAAATAATTATTTATATCTGTGTTTGAATTAAAATTATTGTTATATACAATATGTCTATGTGATATTTGTTTATCATAATCAGATGTATTTAATATTATATCAAATGAACAATCTAAATTATTGTTAATAATATTATTTTGAATATTCACAAATGCTTCTTTGAAATTACGGATTAATCCATTTAAAGATAATAAAATTTTCATATTATAAATATTATAAATATTATAATAATATTTATAATATGAATATAACAGATAATCATAATTAGTGATTAAATATTTGTTTTAATAGGTGAAGTATTATGTGGTAATAATGTTATAGTTTTCATTTTTCGCATATTTGTTAATGCATTTTCTGTTTGAAATCTATAAAGATTTTTATTCCAAAACCATTGTGATTTGATTTTATCTATATCTGTTGTACAACATTGTAGAGATAAATTTGGTTTATTGTCAAAATATATCTGATAATTATAACTATTATTTAAAATATCAATTCCATTATTATTTAATGAACCATTGTTATTGAATAATTTAACTTCTTTGTTTAATATTTCATTATTTTTATTATGAGGTAATTTAACTATTGCATCGCGTTCTGTACTACAACATATAAAATCTATATTTTCTTCTTTTTTTAAAAGTTCTAATGATTTTAATATAAAATTATGTGAAATAATATTGTCATTTTTTTTGTAACAAACTCTACCTTTCTTTGGCATATCTATATGAAACATATATTTGCTAGGACAATTATAAAAAGAATAATAATAACCAAAAGAATTTTTATAAGTTTTTTTTATATCTAAATCTCTAGTATTAAAAATTTCAAATATAATTTTTTCCAATTTAGAAAATTCAGTTTTCCAATTTAAATAATCTATGTTTATTTCTGTAGAATTATCTATTATATCTTTATTTATTAACTCATTTATTAAAAAAGAAAAATCATATTTTACTGGATCTTCATTTTTGTTTGCAGAATCAATAACAATAAATAAATTATAAAACTTGTATTCAAAAACTTTCAAATTATTAATAAAAAAGTTTAAATAATTTTCCTCTTTGTTTAATAATTTTGTTATATCAGATTCTATCATCATTAAATTCAAACACACATTATTATTCATAATATATAATTTATATAATTTATATTATATATATATTAAATTTATGCTATAAAATCTTCTATGATTTTTTTTAATTTGTTATTTTCTTTTAATTCTAATGCTATCATATGATTATTACTATTATGTTCTATTATTTTACAATTTTTTGATTCTATATATAATGCATGTTTTTTATCTGAACCATGATTTGCTCGTGATGCATAATGTAGTTCTATATTAGTATCAAAAGGTAAATAATTTTTTAAATCTAATGCTTTTTGATATTCTTCATTATTTTTGTATATTGACGATAACCATTTACATGTTTTTGGTGCATTATATTTGTCACCTATTAATAGTTCTTTTTTTTCTGTTAAAACTGTTTGTGGAGAAAAACTTAATACTTTATCAATTTTTAATATTGTTCCATATAATATTGCTGCATATCCACCTGCTGAACAACCAAATGCTATTACTTTTTTGTATTTACCTGTTTTTATAAATGTATCTAAAAAATCAATTGTACTTTTAAAACTTTTTGTAGTATTCCTTAATCCCGTTATATAATAACGACAATTTACATCTCGTAAAAATAATTTATCAATTCTTTTATATTCTTTTAAAAAATTGTAAAAAATAAAAGTAGGTAATGAATTTTTCCATCCCATACCAGCAAATGAAATTAATAATGTTTCACTATTATTTTTTTCAAAATAATAGTCATCGTGATCAGACCAATTATTGTTTTTATGTTTGTCTGAATAATCAATATCTCCAAGTATTTGTGCATTTGAAAAATCGTCTTTTTTTTCGTTTGATGAATATGTTATTTTCAAATTATTTAAATATGGTATATAATTATTGATATTTGCTCTTACATTTAATTTTTCTTTTATTTCTTTTCCATTATTATCAAACATAAAACTTATTAATGTATATCTTTCTCCAGATGTTACTTCTTTTACGCCATGTAAAAGTTCTGAATTAAATATAATTAAAGAACCTTTATTTAATTTCAAGTTTATATTTAAATTTGGAAAATAAAATTCACCTCCTTCATAATCTGTCTTATCACTTAACATTAATACTAAAGATAATTTTCTATATTTTGTATCTCCTGCATCATCTGTATGAATATTGTAAAATGATTTTTCATTACCATTATAGTATCCTACTTTCCAAAGTTCTCTATATTTTATTTCAATATTAAATACATCTTTCATTTCTTCATATATTTTTTCAAATACATTATGATCTAAAAATTCAGTGTATCTTGTATTTTTAATAAAAATATCTTTTCTTTTTTTTTGATTAAAATTTACTCTATTACCAACTTGTCCATCTATATGATTACAATCATTTTTACAATGATTTATTAAATCATTTATTTGTTGTTCGTTCAAAATATTATCCCATATTTTATAATTAGGCATTTAAAATAAATATTAATAATAATAATAATAAATATTTATTTATTTTGTTATTTTTATAAAGATTTATAATGTAATAAAATTATATTGTAATAATCATATATTAATTTTTCTCTGTAATGTATATGATCTTCCCCATTGAATATCATTAATCCATTTGCGCTACAATCTAATTCAAAACAATCTTCTTTATTTGGTTTATAATCATATCTTCCTTTATTTTTAATTGTTTGTTTTGTTTTATCAAAATATATATTCCAATTACTATTTTCTGGTTTACTTAATATATATGAACATGTAAATTGACATGTATCACGATCTGTATGAGGTGGTAAATTTGCATTTTTTACATATGCGGATAAAAAACTATAAGTAGCTTTCATTTTTTTATTTGTTATTTTTTCTATTAATGGTAATAATTCTATATGTAATAAACGAGTTATTATTTCGTCTGTTATATAATAACGATCTGACTGTGTTCCACCAAATTTGTACAAATTATTATTTATATTAATATTAAAATAATTTTCAATGATTTTATGTATTTTATTATTTATAACATTTTCTACTATTACTGGATTGTATTCGTCTAATTTGTAACTTTTTTCTATATTTTCTTTTACTAAAAATGATGAATTATTTTTTATATTTTTTATTTCTTTTAATGTATTATTTAATAAATCTTTACAGCCTTTATGCACTATATTAAAATTTTTAATGTACAAATTATTCACATTGTTTTCTTTTTTATAAATATTATTTATGATATCATTATAATCTAATTCTTCATCTTCTTCTTCTTTTTCTTCTTTGTTTTCTTCTTCTTTTATGTTATTTAATTTTAATAATTTATTATCTTTTTTTGATTTTTCTCGAATATATATGTTAAATAATATCATATTATCTTCTAAACCTTCATAACTTTTTATTAATTTATCATCTCTTATATTTGTATTGTTTGTACAATTATAATAATATAATATTGAATTTTTATTACAAATATAAATTTTATTTAATTTTCTGAATTTTATTTTTGTATTATATAATAATCCGGTTATAGTCATTAATCTTTGTCCTCTTGTACTTGTATTTTTTTGTCCGATTTCCGTATTTAAATCATATGCATCATAATGATCATTATGAAATTTGTTATTTGTATATTTTGTTACACATATTGATTCAAAATAGTTTGTATTTATATTAATTAATTTTGAAATTTTGTTTATTATATCTGATAAATGTTCATTATTCAACCAACATATACTTCTTGATTTTTTTTCATCAAAATTACATAGATTTAAAATATTATGTACATCATTATTATTCAAAATATTTGGTATATAATTTATTTTTTTTGTTTCTAAATTTGTTGCTTCTGATGTATTTAATATTTCAAATGTGTTTGATATATTATATTTATTATATTTATTTGATAAATTCTTATGATATAAACTATATTCGTATTTTTCATTTATATTTTTTTCACGAAACCAGAGATTAAATCCCCATTTTTCTCCTTCTAAAACTGGCATTCCTGCATGTTCACTTAAGTTATGTCTTACATTACTATTATCATATACATTCTTGAAAACTAGTAATTTTCCTTTTTCTGGATCTATTGTTTTGTTTATTTTTGTAAATATTGTACCACCACCTTTTTCTACATTATTCAAATAACATAATGCTGTGTATATTCTTTGACCACCTTTTAATAAATTTCTAACTGATCTTTCTGAACCATTTAATTCCCATCCATCATAATGACTTTTATATTCTTGACTTTTGTTATAATATATTACTTGTATTGATTCTGCATTATCTAATGAAATATTTAATAAATTTGATATTTTTTCTGAAATATTTTTTGTTATATTTGTATAATTATGAGGTAACCATGTATTTTGTCCTGTTCTACCATCTGATATTATACCTGATTTATCACTTGATACTAATGCATTTTTTAAATTATTTTTTGATATATTTATTATATGCTCGCATTCTTCATTTGTTAAAAAATTGTTTATTGTATAAATTTCTGGATTTTTATTTATAATATTTTTTGAATAATTATTATTAGACATTATTAATATTATTAATATAATTAATAATTAATAATTTATATTTATTTTTGAAAATAATAAATAACAAAATAAAGCTATACTGTTATAACTTAATATTTTTGTATTATTTTCTCCTATTAATACTGGTATTGTTGTTATATTATTTTCTTTATCTTCTTCTATATCTTTTATATCTGCTATATTACTTGTAGCAAATAATAATAAAAATAATGATAAATATGTTTCATAATCATTATATATATCATAATTGTTATCATATATTATACATGGTAATATTAATGTTCCACATGTCCATGCTGTTGCTATATATGATGATTTTAAAATTCCTATTTTTTCTTTTATTGTTTTATAAAATAAAGTTGAAAATAATAATGCAAATACTTCATATGTATTATCATATTGTAATATATTTATTGTTACATAAATATATGAACATAATAATATTAACATTATATTATTTTTATTTTTTTGTAAATTATTATAATAAATTAATTTATCTTTTGTTGTTGTATTATCTATAGAAAATGAATCTAAAAATCTATCTGTTCCATATGTTGTTATTCCAATTCCAAATTGCAAAAATATCAAATTTAAATTTACTATATTGTAATTATAGTGAATATATGTGAATATATATTGTATTATATTTAATGGTATACCTAATCCTAATCCTGGTATTATATTTAATTTTGAAATTGTATTATTATTATTAATATTATCATTATCATTATTGTGTAAACACATGTTTGTATTATATATTAACGGTTTTGTTACATAACTAATTGGATCTATATTTTTTATTATTCCATTTATGTACATATCTATAATATATATATCTAATTTGTTTTATATACTATTGCTATCATTATCTTATTTATTTTTATTTTTTATATTTTCAAAAAAAAACTTAAAATAATAATGTTTATTATTTCAACATGACTAAGGAAGAAATTAATTTTGATGCTGATATCAATCAATTAATGCATTTGATTATTAATGCATTTTATAGTAAAAGTGAAATTTTTTTAAGAGAATTATTATCTAATGCTAGTGATGCATTAGAAAAATATAGATTTCAATCTTTAACTAATACTCAAACTGAAAATAATCTATCTGATTTAAAAATTTTTATTGATATTGATGTTCCTAATGGTCATCTTATTATTGAAGATACTGGTATTGGTATGACCAAAGATGATCTTATTAATAATTTAGGGACTATTGCTAAATCTGGAACTAAATCTTTTATAGAAAAAATTAAAGAAACTAATTCTGGTAATACTATTGATCAAATTGGTCAATTTGGTGTTGGATTTTATTCATCATATTTAGTTGCTGATCATGTTAAAATTATTACTAAAAATGATAATGATAAAGAATATGTATGGGAATCTGATTCTAACAAATCTTATACTATATGTGAAAATGAAACTACACAATTAAAACGCGGGACTAAGATTTTTTTGAAAATCAAAGAAGAACATAAAGATTTTTTACAAGCTAATCATGTCAAAGATATTGTTAAAAAATACATGCAATTTATTAGTTATCCTATTCAAATTTTAGAAACTAAGGTGGTTGAAACTGAAGTTGAGGCTGATGCTGATGCTGATGCTGAGGCTGATGTTAATGCTGAAACTAATGATGAAGATAAAGATGAACCTGTTATTGAAACATTAGAAGAAGAGGAAAAATTAGAAAAAAAGATGACTACACAAAAAACTGAAGTTCAGGAATGGGTTACTATTAATGATGTTAAACCTATATGGATGAGAAAACCTGATCAAGTTGATAAAGATGAATACAAATCATTTTATAAATCTATTAATAGTGGTGAATATTTAGGTTATAAACATTTTAATACAGAAGGTCAGCTTGATTTAAATTGTGTTTTATTTATACCTGAAAACAATATGGCTATGTTTGATAATTCAAAAAGAAATAATATGAAATTATTTGTAAAAAATGTTTTTATTACTGAAAATTGTGAAAACTTAGTACCTACTTGGTTAAATTATTTAGTTGGTGTTGTTAATAGTGATAATATACCATTAAATGTGTCTAGAGAATTATTACAAGAAAATAAAATTGTTTCTAGTATTAATAAAGTTATTGTTAAAAAGGCAATTGAATTATTTAATGAAATAGCTGAAAATACTGATGAATATAATAAATTTTATGGCATTTATAGTAAAATGATTAAACTTGGTATTCATGAAGATGAAAAAAATAGAGATAAATTAATTAAATTATTAAGATTTTATAGTCTTAATAGTAAAACTTCATATATTAGTCTTGATCAATATGTTGAATCTATGAAAGAAGAACAAAAAGATATTTATTATATTACTGGTCAAAATATTACAACATTAGAAAAATCTCCATTTATTGAAAAATTAAAAGAAAAAGGTTATGATGTTTTATTTTTTGACAATTCTATTGATGAATATATGATTCAAAATGTTAAGGAATATAATGATATTAAATTGTCTGATGTTTCTAAAAAAATTACATTAGATGATAAATCTGATGAAAACGATGATAATAAATATAAAGAACTTGTTGAATTTTTTAAGTCTGTATTAAGTAATAGAGTTAGTGAAGTTATTATTTCTACTAGATTAACTACTACACCTTGTATGTTATCATCGTCTGAATTTGGATGGACTGCTAATATGGAAAGAATTATGAAGGCACAAGCTATTAGAAATGAAATGATGGATCAATTTATGTCTTCTAGAAAAGTCTTAGAATTGAATATTAATCATAAGTTAATTGTTAATATTGAGAATAAATTTAAAAATGAAAGTAATAAAGTTGTTTTGGTTGATCTTATTAATATTATGTATGATACTGCTTTACTCAATAGTGGCTTTTTACTTGATAATCCAGTTGGTTATGCTACTAAAGTTAATAGAATTATTACAGAGAATTATTGCATGATTGACGAAGATGAAGTTAAAGATGAAGTTAAAGATGAAGTTAAAGATGAAGTT
>CEQY01198155.1_pt1 | contig 11717 bp, 12 predicted proteins | sample 361391 | NCBI WGS metagenome assembly CEQY01 (sample SAMEA2621075, study PRJEB7988) | marine metagenome | isolation source: saline water (ENVO:00002010), including
TCAGCATCAAATTTTTGATCTTTATCTGCCATTTTGTTGGGAATTAAGACGTCTACACCATATGGCATCCCATCTATGTGATCATCGATCCATTTTAGCTCTTCTTCAAGCTGTTCAGGAGTCATACCAACTGCACCTAGTACGCCACAACCTCCTGCTTTTGATACTGCCACAACCACGTCTCTACAGTGAGTAAATGCAACAAGAGGGAATTCTATATTTAAAAGTTCGCAAATCTTTGAGTTCATTATTTTTCCTTTAAAGGTAATAGACTTATTTTTTATGTTACCACTCGGGATACACAAATTGGAATACATCCATCATAATCATTTATGGTTAAGTGGAAATAATTCAATATGAAAAAAATTAAAATTGACTTTTCGATGATTACTCGAGATCCAGCAGAAGCTTCAAAAGCTAGCAAAGCGCTAGAGGACCTAGGATGTGATGGTGCCTATACTTTTGAAGGACCGCATGAGCCATTTCTGCCTCTTGCGGCTGCAGCTCTTGCAACAAAAAAGTTAGAACTCTTAACATCAATAGCAGTAGCATTTTCAAGGAGTCCAATGACTTTAGCTAATATTGGCTATGACCTTCAATTGATGTCTAAGGGGAGATTTACTCTCGGCATAGGATCTCAAATAAAACCTCATATTGAAAAGAGATACTCAATGCCATGGTCATCACCTGCAAAAAGAATGAAAGAGATGGTTGATGCTATTAAAGCTATTTGGGGATGTTGGCATGAAGGTAAAGATCTGGATTTTAAAGGCGAGTTTTATAACCATACGCTCATGACTCCTATTTTTAATCCAGGAAAAAATCCATTTGGTCTTCCGAAAATATATGTTGCAGGTGTTGGGCCATTAATGACTCAAGTTGCAGCTGAATCTGGCGATGGATTTATTGTGCATCCTTTTCATACCTCTAAGTTTTTAGAAAATATAACTTTGCCATCTTTAAAAAAAGGACTTGATTTGACAGAAAAAAAAGATTTTGACATTTCAATTGGAATAATGATTGCAACTGGCATAAATGATGAGGAAATTGCTAAATCAAGAGAGGCTTGTAAGGCTCAAATTGGTTTTTATGGCTCAACTCCTGCTTATAAGCTGGTTTTAGAACAGCATGGTTGGGATAGTGTTCAAATTCAATTAAATCAACTAACAAAAAAAGGTTTATGGCAGGATATGGCGAGTCTTGTTTCAGATGATATGCTTGAAGCAATAGCTTTAACTGGAACTCCATCAGAAGTTTCAAAGGAGATTTTTAATCGTTATGACAAAATAGCTTCAAGGATCGCTCCAACTATTTTTTCTAGTGATCCAGCTACAACAAGTGAATTAATAAAATGTTTAAAAAAACAATAATTTTATTTTGTTGCATATATAACTGCTAAAATTTTTCAAATGAATTTTTTGATAAGAATAATTTCATACATTATAGTTTTTATCGCATACATTTTATTTATGCATGCATTTTCACCTTTGGGAGTAAACTGGTTAGAATTTCATGCTCAGCGAATTTTTAACGCAGTCGAGTTTTTGCAATTAAATGGTTTTTGGAAATTCTACGGTTATACGATTTGGGATACTTGTTTAGATTGTTCGCTTGAGCCGTCTCTTTGGAATGATAGAATTTATTTTTCTTCTCACAGCTTAAATTTACTTCCATACATTTTAATTAATCATTTTGGTGGAAAAGAATTGCTTTTTTTTATAGGACCAATTTTTGACAAAATGATGATATTTCTGTGTGCTGTATTACTCTCAGAAGTTTTAATAATTTCATCGAATAGACTAACAAAAATGCCAACATTGATTGTTGGGATTGCATGTTTTTCTATTTTTGTATTCTCTCCTTGGACCTATCAAATGATACTTGCTCAATGGTTTGAAGTATATTTTCTTTTTTTCTTTCTTCTTGGAATGTTTGCTTTTCTCAATGAAAGGTCTTTATTAGGTTACTTGGCTTTCTTTCTTGCCGGTTCATTTCATTATCAGTGGGCTGCGCTGATAGGTTTATTTTATTTATTTCTCATTGGCGCAAAAATGATTTTTATGAATGAATCAAAAATTGGAAAATACTTTCCTCCCAATAGCCAATCAACAGATCGCAGACTATATATAGTTGTTGCATTCATTTTACCTGTTTGTATATTTTTGCTTTTAAGATTTTACGCGCAAAATTATATTGGGGTTGGAAGCGGCTCTTCACTTATTTCAAGGATAGGAATTTCTGGCAACGATATACATAACGGCGGGCTTTTAGGGGCATTACAATTTCTTGGTGGAGTGCGAATCACCCAGTGTTTTCAAGGACAAAGCATTGAGATTTTTTCAGGAAATTTAGAAAATGCTATAGCATTTTATAATTGTATTTTTTCTATAGCTGGCATGGCTATCATCTCAATAATTTCTGTTGTTGGATTATATTTCTTTATTTTAAAATCTTATATTGGCAAGCAAATATTTCTTCCATTGTTGTTTGCGCTAATCTGTATGGTAACTTTTCTACAGCAATCATTGTCAGTGCATTTGATGGGGTATTCGTTTATATTTTCAGCTTTATTTGCTATAGGGATTTTAATGCTAATTTTAATTCTTCAACAAAGAATATCATCAAGTGTATTAGGTTTAATTTTTTGTTTTCCAATCATATCTGGAATATTAATTTTATCTATAAGGGTAAGTATGCTTTCTGGAATAAGTTGAATGTTAAAATTTACTGATAAAAAAATTCAATTTTAACTTTTCAAGTTTAAGCTAATTTTGAAGGAACTTTTACAGATAAGAGTTAGCTTGATATATTTCATCAGGTAAAATCAAGAAAAATTATCCTTCTTTGATAATGGCTAATAATTTAAGGTACAAATTTATGAAAAAAAAACAAAATTTTCAAAGTTATCCAGATTTACAAGAAACGAAAATCAATTCAGAGCTAGATCAACTAAAAGAATCAATTATTAGAAAGGGAATATACATCAAGAAATCTGTTTATAAGAAATCAGAAATTGCAAAAATCAGAAAAAAAATTGACAAAATTTGGGAAAGTCAACTAAACGAATATGGTAAGGATTTTCTTAAAAATATTAATGAGTTTGGAAGTGTGAGATGTATGGTGGATTATGATGAGATTTTTTTAGACCTAGTCAGCGACCCAAGAATCTTTAATGATATTTCAAGTCTGATTGGAGAAACATCAATTTTACATCTCCAAAACGGAATCATCTTATTCCCTGAAAATACTCATAATCAATCAAATTATCATAAAGATTTCCCAAAAAATTTTATTTCTGATGAAATTTTAAGTGTAAATGCTTTAATAGTTATAGATAGATTTGATCAGATTTCAGGAGGTACTTATTTTGTTCCTGGCAGCCATAAGTTCAAAGAGATGCCAAGTGATTCTTACATCAGAGAAAATGAAATACAAGTATTTGCTGAGCCAGGCGATGTTATTTTTTTCGACTCCATGCTTTGGCACAAAGGAGGACAAAATACTTCATCAAAACCTAGAAGAGCAATCAACCAACAATATACTAAGCCATTCATAAAGCAGCAGATATCCTATCCTGACTTGTTAAAGAATAAAGTAGATCGTGACTCAAAACTGGGTCAAGTGCTTGGAATGTGGTCTGTACCACCAAGAAATCTAAAAGAATATAGGGTCGATGACCCTAGCAAAAGAACCTACAGAGGCGGTCAAGGGTGAAGTCTGTATCTAAGAGTTTAATAGAGCTTGCAATTAATGATTCCGAAAGCTCTAATGAGCTAACTAATTTAATTAATGATGAAAGTGTAGTAATTATTAAAGAATATCTTTGTAAGAACCAAATAGCAGAAATAATTGAATACCTTAATAATCTTATTAGAGATTCTATCCCTGCTTATCAAGAGATTACTCATGGTTCTAAAAATTTTTACAGAACAAATTTTGAAGATCAAAGATCATTTGTTAAAGGTCATTTTCATCAGGTTAATTTTTTTCCTTGGAACCAGGATGATCTAAATTTTTATTCACTTTTTAAAGATATTTTTTATTTAAAAAATGCTCTTAATTCTTTAAAAAAAAATAAATTTCTCGATGGAAATGATAAAAATTTCATTCCAAAGCTGTCATTCCAATTTTATGACAGCGGCGCAGGATTTCTTGAAAGGCACTCAGATACTGTTGGAGAGCATCAATCGATAGTGCCAATTCTTTCAATGTCATTAAAAGGCAAAGATTTCTTATCAGGTGGGCTTGAGGTTGAAATAGATGGAGATTGGCAGATTATCGATGATCATGTTGAGCCAGGAGATTTAATCTTAATGAATGCAGATTTACCACATGGCGTTAAAAAAATTGATCCTGATCAAGATTTTAATGTAAATAGCAGTGGCAGATGGATGGGTTTGTTTGCAATCAATAAAGTTGCAGGAAGTACAAAAGTACCTGATTCAAAACCTCTGAATGAAAAGTAAAATTTTTAAAATTATAAAGAATCAATTTTTTGTTGAGGAAGATTATTTTTATCCTGGCGCAGCCTACCTCCACTTTTTTGATAATAATTATGCAAATTTAGTCCTTAGCGCCCGTTCAAAAAACAATTTTTCTTATTTGCTTAATCTAGAGATAGACTTAAAGAGAATGATCGGCACACCATCTGCTCCTATAATTAAATTAGGTCCAAAGGATTCATTTGATGAGCATGGAATTAGCTATCCATGTATTTTTAATTTTCAAGATCAAACCTATCTTTTTTATACAGGTTGGTCATTAAATACTACAAATCCTTTTCTAAATACTTTGGGTTATGCAAGGCTTGAGGACTCTGTTAGTAAAATAGGTTCACTAATTGTAAATAACGATAAGGAATTAATAAAAGAGATTGGCAGCGTAGATATTAAAAGATTTAATAACTTTAACTATATGTTTTTTACAAAATTTAATGAATGGGAGGATTCAAATCCTAAATATTCAATTAGAGCTGCAAAAAGCAGTAACATACACTCATGGCAATTGGATCCATCATTTAATTTTGAGGATTTAGACGAGCTCTCATCTATGGTTTGTAGACCTTCTGTGGTTTTGTTCCAATCTCAATATCTATTATTTTTTTCTCATCGTGAAACAAACTCTGACTATAAAATCGGCTTAGCAAAATCTAGCAATTTTTTTGAATGGAAAGTTGAATCTACAAATATCCTCGAAAACTTTATTTTGGAAGATTGGTGTAAAGATGGCCAGGCTTACCCTCATGTATCTTATGATTTCAAAACAAATAGTTTTTATCTTTTTTTTGCAGGTAATTCATATGGGCGAGATGGTTTTGGGATGATAAATTTCATCCCAGATGAAATAGGTTTATGAAAAAATTTCTTTTTTTAGGTGCCGCTTGGGGGCAGATATCTCCAATTAATTATTTCAGGAATAATAAAAATTTTGAAATTTTCACTGTGGATAATAAAAAAAATAATCCTGGACATAAAATGGCTAAAGAGAGCTTTAATATTAGTATTGACGATGTTCAATCTATAAAAAAAGTAGTTAGCGACATCGGAATTGACGCTATTTTTTGTTTTGCATCTGATGCTGGATTGATATCTCAATCTATAATTTCAAGGGAATTAGGCATGCATTTTAATACTTTAGAAAGCATAAAAACTCTAACAAATAAATTTAATTTTCGTGAGTTCCTTTTCAATGAGAACATCCAAAGGCATTTTTTCATGAAATTTTCCATTGAGGACCTTAATGATAAAAATATATATGATCAACTGATTGCAAATATACCATTGGTTGTGAAACCCATTAATGGCTCAGGAAGCAAGGGGGTAAATTTTATATTTCATCCACGTCACTTCAATTTAATAAAAAATTCATTGCAGTTTTCTTCTTCGAAAACTTTAATAATTGAAAAATTTTTTTATAAAAATGGAATGCAGATTTGCGGAGATGGATTTTTTGAAGATTCAAAATTAAAAAATTTCAGTACTGGAGATGGTCATTTCTATGAAGATAGCCATTACATGGTTCCATATGCAGAATCTTTTCCATCCTCTCATTCAAAAAAAATTATCTCAAGTGCAAAAGTATTAGTAGAAAAAATACTTAATAAAATTGAATTTTCAAAAGGACCAATTAATTTTGATATCATCGTCGTAAATGGTAAACCATTTGTTATTGAGATTGCTCCTAGAAGTGGAGGAAACTATATTCCAGATGTTATTAAAAAACATAATGGAGTAGATTTATTAAGAGCAACACTAAATACCTATTCTGATCCAGGCTATTCATTCAGTGAACGTAAGGGAAATATCAATTATGTTTCTTCATATATGATTCATTCTTTAGTGGAAGGTAGATTTGACTCACTAGAAATTAAAGAGGATTTACTTCCATATATCTATGATAAAATCTTGTATGTCAAAAAGGGCGATATAGTTAAAGAATTTACCCAAGGATCATATGCAATTGGGAATATTAAACTTAAATTTCCTGATTTTGAGACACAAAGGAAAATGATGGATATTATAAATGATAGCATCAATGTAATAGTCAGCTAACAATGTTATTTGATTCTTTAGGGCATGCAACAGTTAATGGTAGTTGGTTAGATAGCCAATTGGATGCATCATTCAAGTCATACAGCAGCAAACTAAAAAAAAATAAATATATTGGAGGTGCAGTAGTAGGCCTGGCAGGTATAAATGCTTATAAACATTTAGACTTTTTAGATATGTCAAAAGACTATGATAATCTTTATCCAATCGCTGGATTTGATCCTGTCAATGAAGATATTAGTGAAATTGAAAACCTTAAAAAAATGGGCTTCTATGGAATAAAAATCCACCCTAGATTTTCAAATGTCGATTTCTTAGATAATAGAAAAGAGTTAGTTAAATGCTTTAGAGTATGCGCAGATATAGATTTCCCAATATTTTTATGTACATTTTATCAATGTAAAATTGAAAATTATCAGTCAACGGATCCACATTACTTAATAACTAGTATTTTAAAAGAATCTCCAACTACAAAAGTTTTAATGGTGCATGGAGGCGTTCACGACCTCATGAAATATTGCGATCTTGCAAGATTTAATGAAAATATTTTAATAGATTTATCACTTGTTATGATGAAATATCCATCAAGTTCAATTGACCATGACATAAAGTTTTTATTTAATAATTTTGATAGGAAAATATCAATTGGTTCTGATTACCCAGAGTATGGGCTTAAAGAAGTTAAAGATCGCTTTGAATTTTTTTCTATCGGAATATCTTCTGAAAAAAAAGAGAACATAGCAAATAAGAATATCTCTAATTTTCTAAAATTATCATAATGAATTATGTATATATCAATAGTTACAACATTATATTTTTCTGAAAACACAATTGAAGAGTTTTGTATGAGAATGCAAAAAAGTGTTTCAGAAATATCTAATGATTATGAAATTATTATTGTTGATGATGGATCTCCAGACAATAGTTATCTTATTTCAAAGAAGATGCGTAAGAATAATGACAAAATTAAATTAATTCAATTTTCAAGAAATTACGGTCATCACAGAGCAATCTATGCTGGGCTGACCAAGGCAAGTGGAGACATGATTTTTTTAATTGATTCAGATCTGCAGGAGAAGCCGGAATCTATTATTGATTTTCATAATATTCTCTCTTCAAAAGATGATGTAGATGCAGTAATTGGGTTTCAAGACAACAGAAAGAGGAACATGAGTAATAGAATTGGTCAAATCTATTATAGAATCTTTAATTATTTGTCTGACAGTGCATATCAAAGAGAAAATCTTATGACGGTTCGCCTTATGCGAAAGAATGTTGTGAATGCTTTTCTAAAATATAAAGATAAAGAAATATATTTTGCTCCACTTTTTTCTTTAACTGGTTTCAATCAGATATACATCCCTCAAGAGAAAAATGAGCAGAAGAAGAGCACCTATACTTTTATTAAAAGATACAACTTATTCATAAATGCAATTTTAAGCTTCTCTTCAAAACCTTTATATTTTGTTTTTTATTCTGGCGTTCTTACTACAATAATTGCTGCAGTGTTCGTTTTTTATATAGTTTTGTCAAAAATATTTTCTGATTCAGTTTCATCAGGCTGGTCAAGCCTGATGGCTTCCATATGGTTTTTGGGCGGAGTAATTATCACTTTCATAGGCTTGGTCGCTATATATCTAAATAAAATTTATTTTGAAATTAAAGATAGGCCTCTATATAACATTAAGAATTTAGAAGGATTTCCAAAGGAATAAAGAAATTTTTTTATCAATTAATTTAAATTTACTAATAGATATTCTAGTCAATTGAAAAATTACATACAGGCTTTAAGGTATAGCTCTATAGGACTTTTTCATAATTTGTTGGGATATTTCCTTTATATTTTAATTACTTACTTGGGTCTAAAACCAGAGTATGCTGTAACTATTCTTTATCCCCTTGGTGCGACTATAAATTATTATGGAAATGCGAAATTTACCTTTAAATATTTCGGAGATCCTTTGTTAGCTAAAATTAGGTTTATCCTTGCTCATTTTTCAGGCTATTTAATAAATTTATTTATTTTGTATATATTTGTTCGTCAATTTCTCTTTCCACATGAATTAATACAATTTATTTCAACTGGTATTATTGCTATATATCTTTTTTTTGCTTCTAAATTTTTTATTTTTAGAAATATAACTAGAGGGTAATTTGAGCAAATGTTTTTTTGTATGATAGAAAAGATATTTATTACGCGTAATTGATGAAATTGATTAATGAGAAACTATGATTGGATTTAACAAGGCATATACTTCTGGCAAAGAGCTTGAATATATTCGAGATGCTGCAAATAAAAAACAACTTGCAGGAGACGGTTTTTATACTATGAAATGTAGTCAATGGCTTGAAGATCAAATTTTGTGCGGCCGTGCATTGCTAACACACTCATGTACCGCAGCTCTTGAAATGGCTGCAATCTTAGCAAATATTCAAGAGGGCGATGAAGTAATCATGCCATCTTTTACATTCGTATCTACTGCAAATGCATTCGCCATCAGGGGAGCAACTCCAGTTTTTGTCGATGTGCGTAAAGATACCTTAAATATCGATGAGCAACTTATTGAGGATGCAATTACTGAAAAAACTAAAGCAATTGTTCCTGTTCATTATGCTGGAGTTCCATGCGAGATGGATACTATTATGAAAATCGCAAAAAAGTATGATTTGTTAGTCATAGAGGATGCAGCTCAAGGCATTCTATCGTCTTATAAGGGCATACCTCTTGGGTCTATCGGAGATATTGGTTGCATGAGTTTTCATGAAACAAAAAATATCATTTCCGGTGAAGGTGGCGCCTTGTTATTAAATAACAAAAAATTTTATAAGAGGGCTGAAATTATTAGAGAGAAAGGAACTGATCGTTCAAGCTTTATGAGAGGTGAAGTTTCAAAGTATTCTTGGGTTGATATTGGATCATCCTATCTTCCTGGAGAAATTACAGCAGCATTTCTTTATGCTCAACTTGAAGAGGGACATGCAATTACAAAGCAACGAAAAAAAATATGGGATTTTTATAATGAATCACTCAAAAAATTAGAAAGTTCTAATAGTATAAAAAGGCCATTTATTCCAAAAAATGTTTTTCATAATGGACACATTTATTATATTTTGCTGCCTGATAACTCATCAAGAGATAACTTTATAAAGTCAATGCACTCAAAGGGAGTCCATTGTGTTTTTCATTATGTGCCTCTTCATGGATCAAAAATAGGAAAAAGAATCTGCCGTATTTCAAGTGATCTTTCAATCACAGATGATATCGCAGATAGATTGGTTAGGCTTCCGATATGGCTTGGGATTGATGCTTCAAAAGTCATAGAGTGTACTTCAGAATGTATAGAATGATTGCACAAAAACTTCACTTAATTTTTTCTCAATTATTTACTGAGGCTTCATGAAGCTATATCAAAAATGTACTAAGTTAATGTTAGATATAGAGAGTTACTCTCTTTCAAAAAATGAAATTGATCTATTGAACAATCCATTTGTTGCGGGAGTAATATTATTTTCAAGAAATATTGAATCAATTTCTCAAGTTCAAGATTTATGTGACGAAATAAAAGCTGTCAATCCAACATTACTGATAGCGGTCGATCAAGAGGGCGGCAGAGTTCAACGATTAGGCATTGGCTATACAAAACTTCCTTCTATGCAACAACTCACATCATATTGTGCCAGAGATAATTTTTCCTCAACTGGATTTGTAAAAGATATTGGATGGTTGATGGCATCAGAGGTCATTGCTACTGGCTTAGATATAAGTTTTGCACCTGTTTTAGATTTAGATATTAAAACAAGCTCAATTATTGGAGATAGATCATTTGGAAACTCACCAAATGTAGTGATCAAGATGGCAAGCAAATTTATTGATGGCATGAATGAAGCTGGCATGCAAGCTATAGGCAAACATTTTCCAGGACATGGAGGAATTTATGGTGATAGTCACTTAGGAGATGTTGAGGATTTGCGGAAATTGGATGTCATTGAAAAACATGACTTAATTCCTTTTGCAGCTCTGAAAGAAAAACTTTGCGGCATAATGACGGCCCACATAAGATATTCTGAAATTGATTCAAATATTGCAACTTTTTCAAAATTTTGGATTACCAATAAATTAAGAAATGAAATGGACTTCAATGGCTTTATTTTTAGTGACGACCTCTCAATGAAAGGAACAGACTCTATTGGAAATATATCATTCAAAGTTAAACATGCCTTAAATGCAGGATGTAATATTTTGTTAATTTGTAATGATAGACCTGCCGTTATTGAGGCATTAAATTTTATGAAAGAGAAGAAAATTTCATCAAATGGTAATCTTTCGAATCTAAAATCATCGAAACTTATTTCCTGGAATAAACTTAAGCTAAATTCAAGAAGATCAGAAATAAGAAAAAAAATTAGGAATATTTTTTAGGATAATAAATGATAAATTTACCAGACATTAGCGACCAATCTTCAGGCAACATTCAGGTTGGCAAAACAAATTTTAATGCTTACGGCGGCAATTTCAGCCTAAAAGGAGAAATATATACTGCTTCATGCTCCGATGATAATTCAATTGTAAAAAAAATACTTGCATGTGATGGAGGAAACAAGGTGTTAGTTGTTGATGCTGCGGGTGTTTCTCATGCTTCTATGGTTGGTGATAAAATTGCTGAATCTGCGCTAAAAAATAATTGGTCAGGTATAGTGATAAATGGATATGTAAGAGATGTTGAGGCACTCAAAAGTATCCCAATCGGTATTTTTGCAAAGGGAGCAGTTCCTCAAAAAACAAATAAAAAAAATCATGGTTTTGAAGATATTTTAATTTCATTTGGAAGCGTTGTTATGACTTCAAAGCAATGGATTTATATTGACAAAAATGGATGGCTAGTTTCAGATAAAAAGTTAGAACTTTAGATTTTCAATTGTTTGTTGTTTTTCGAGCCAAATTGCATCTATAAAAATTTGAAAGCTTTTTCTATAATCATCATCCTCGTCAAAAGATCTATTTTTAAGGTTTTCAGGCAAAGTATATGCCTTTGCCACAACCTTTGCCTCTCTTAAGTCGCCGCAAAGAAAGTTCCATGTCGATCTTTTTTCGGATGAGTAAACCACTGTAAAATCAATTAAGGTATTGACTTGAGGCATTCCTGATAATGCTATAGCAAGAGCTCCCAC
>CEQY01396331.1_pt1 | contig 11703 bp, 9 predicted proteins | sample 361391 | NCBI WGS metagenome assembly CEQY01 (sample SAMEA2621075, study PRJEB7988) | marine metagenome | isolation source: saline water (ENVO:00002010), including
AGCAAGACTCTCACTTATTAACCAACAAGAAACAATCGTCACAAATAAAAGTGAATTGAGACTTGCTGTTGCGACGATAGAAGATATCGTTGGAATTTCTCTGCCAGAAAAGGATTATAAACTAGTCAATTGGAGTTTTAAGCCCGCCCAAAAAAATTATCCTTTCTTACTTGATCAACCTGACTTTGTTGAATTAAAAAATCTGAAGGCGCAAAATGAGTTAGCAGAAGCGAATATAAAAAAAGCAGATGAGAATAGTGATAGCTCACTTACTTTAAATTTATCATATACAAAAAACTCGTTTGATGAAGAGTCTTCTCAAGCTTTGGCAGATTCTGTGGGACCAAGCCCTCGAGATGAGAAAATTGTCAGTCTAAATTATACTCTTCCTATAGGTGTTTCCAGAAGAGACGCCGTTAAGGAAAAGCTAGTCTTACAAAGAAACATGACGAGGCTCAATCTTAAAAATAGAGAGAGCGACCTTAAAGTAAGGCATCGAGTTCTACTTGAGAATATTGAGCGTTTTGAATCTGCCATAAAGCTTATTAACAATAAAGTAAATGTGGCTCAGAGAGTGGTTAAAGAAAATAAACGGCTCTATCTTAGAGGACAAATTACTTTTGAAGAGTCTCTTCGAGCCGAAGAAACATGGATTCAGGCTAGGATTTCCAAAGTAAATATGCTTCTTGCATTAGAAAATGCTTTTTCTGAATTAGCGTTAATTACTGGAGAAATTAAACCATTTCTCAGAGACTATCGAGACTAATGAAGAGAATAATCGATTATTTTGTAGATAATACCGTCATCGTTAATTTGATAACTATCATGATCCTTATAATGGGAACGATGTCTATAGTCGCTCTCAATAAAGAAGTTTTCCCTAATGTTGATTTTAATTTTATTACTATTAGAACTCTCTATCAGGGAGCTGCAGCTGAGGATGTGGAGAAATTAGTTTCAATTGAAATTGAGCGAGAGCTTAAAGAGGTTGTGGGAATAGAGGAACTTAATGCTTTGAGCTCTGAAGGAGCCTCCATAGTCTCCCTGAAAATAGACCCAGATTATGATGTAGACGAAGTTCTCACAGAAGTTAGGGATGCATTAAGTGATCTAGCGGCTAAAGTGCCAGATGATGTCGAAACTCCAGTTATTACCAAGGCAACGAACTCCCAAAGAAGCCTTATTCAATTTGCCGTTTATGGGAAAGATGAATGGGAATTGAGACGGGATGTAAAATACGTAAAAGATGTTTTTGAGCGGATGGCTCCCATTTCAGGGGTGGATCTAGATGGATACCGAGATGAGCAATTTGATATAAGAGTTAAAAAAGATGAAATCCTCAAATACGATATAAGCTTAACTCAAATAATGAATGCAATTAGGGATCGGCAAGTCAATATCACTGCCGGTACGATCAAAGCCTCTCCCCGAGAAAAACTAGTAAGAACTCTGGTTGAAAATGAAACAGTTGAAGAATTGGAAAACGTCATTATCTTATCAAATGATATTGGTGATGCCATTAAGGTCAAAGACGTCGCCACCGTAAGTCGAATTTTAAAGGATGCAGAAAGATCAGAGCGCGCCAACGGTCAGCTCGCTATATTTATTGGCGTTAGGGCAAAAGCCAGTGAGGATGTTATCAATACGACTCAGATGGTGAAAACAAAAATTCAAGAAATAGCAAGTGAACGAGGGTTTAAAACGAAGGACTTCAACGATCTCTCGTTCTATGTCAAAAGAAGATTATCAATCTTGACTCAAAATGGAGTGCAAGGAATTTTTCTGGTGCTTCTTTGTCTGATGGCTTTTATGAATTTTAGAGTCTCGCTTATTACAGCTCTAGGTGCTCCCTTTGCTTTTTTGGTTGCCTTTTCTTTGATGGACTCATTTGATATCACTCTTAATCTTATTTCAATGTTTGGTCTGATCCTTGTTTTAGGAATGTTGGTTGATGACTCTATTATTGTTGCGGAACAATACTACCAGTATCTAGAACATGGAATGTCCCCTAAAGAGGCTGCGAAAAAAGCTGCTCGAGATACTATGGCACCTGTTACCTCAACTGTTTTAACTACCATGGTAGCTTTCGGATCGCTTTTTTACATGGAAGGCATTATGGGGAAGTTTTTATGGCCGGTTCCAGCAGTTGTTATTATTTGTTTGGTGGCTAGTTGGATTGAATGCTTTCTGATTCTCCCCGGCCACTTGTTAGACTTCGCCTCAAAAACAAAAAATGTGGAAAAAACAAGATGGTATCAGCCTTTAAAAAATATCTATGAAAAGGTTTTAAGATTTGCTCTTAAGTCCTCTTATCTTACAATTCTGGTTTTTGTGGGAGTCTTTATTCTTTCTGGGATCACAGCGTTTAATATGAGATTTGAGCTGTTTCCAGCAGATGATGTGACTTACGCTTACTTAAATATTAAGGGACCAGTTGGATCTCCCTTTGAAAAAACTCAAGATATTTTAATTGATATGGAGCAAGTCATAAAAGAAGAAATGACCAAAGAAGAACTCGTTGGTTATAGAACGATTACCGGCTACCAATGGTCTAAGGGGGGAACTCCAAGGGTTGGCGATCACTATGGCTCGATATTTATAGAGTTGACCATGCAGGATTTAAGGGAGCGAAAAACTGATAAGATTTTAAAAATCGTCTCAGAGAAAGCCCAGAATTTTACTAGAGATTATGTTTTTTCCTTAGAGAAGATAAAAAATGGTCCTCCAACAGGAAAACCAGTTAATGTCGAAATCTTTTCTGATTCAATCGAGGATCTTAAGGCTGCCAGTCAGGAGATTAAAAGTCTTCTGACTTCTTGGGATGAAATTATAAGTGCTGAAATCGATTACGAATTAGGTAAGAGACAAGTCATTGTAAAAATCGATGAAAAAGAAGCTAGAAGGCTAGGCGTTAGTAATAATCAAATTGCGATGGAGTTAAGAACTGCATTAGAAGGATTAGCTGCTACGACAATCAAAAAATCGGATGAAGATATTGATGTCATCGTAAGACTACAAGAAAAAGAACAAACTTCTATAGACGTTTTAAATGAGTTAAAAATAACTAACTCTCAAGGTTTGCAGATTCCTCTGAATCGAATGGCGAGTTTTGAAGAGCGAGACGGTTCTTTTATAATTAGAAGGTATAAAGGACAGAGAGCTTTTTCTATTTCGGGAGAGGTGGATCGACTAAAGACAACTTCAGTGGCAGTAAACCAAAAACTCAAACCTTATTTAGATAATATAGTTAAGAAATACGATGAATTGTCTTACCAACTCTCGGGTGAGAACAAAGATACTGAGGATTCGCTTGAGAGCTTTAAAAAAGCTTTAGTTGCTTCCATGTTTATAATCTTTATCATATTAGTGATTCAGTTTTCTTCCCTTGCACAGCCTGTAATAATTATGACAGCTATCCCTTTTGGCTTTATTGGAGTTGTGGGATCTTTTTTGATATTTGGACTGCCTATTAGTTTTATGGCCTTGATGGGAATGTTAGGACTGGTTGGGGTTGTTATTAACGACTCTATTGTTCTTGTTACGTTTATTAATCGCTATACAGAAGAAAATGGCATGACACTTGACTCGTTGGTTGTGGCGTCTTTAAGCCGCTTTAGACCAGTTATCCTAACCACTTTTACAACTGTCGTTGGTCTACTTCCTGTGGCGCATATGCCCGGTGGGGACCCTTTTTTAAAGCCAATGGCAACTAGTTTTGCTTATGGTCTTTTATTTTCTACGACAATAACTTTGATATTTGTTCCGACCTGCTATTTTATCTATATGAATTTAGTTCTTAAAAAGAAAGCTAAAGATACTGTGATGATTCGGGAATGATAACTCGACTGCAACCTGAGCATGTTCGATATTGAAGTTGTTCTTCGATAGACTTTACTTTGGTAGAGCTTGCTTGAGTTCCACATAGTTCACAAAAATTTTTCTGGTTGAGTCTTGTAATGGGTCCCTTGGGAAGATCCTTTTTAACTAAGTTCTCAAAATGCTCCCGGTGTGGATTGGGTATCTGGGGATAGAGCTCATTAATTCGGTTTCGATACCTATTGAGTTCTTCTAGTTTTGGAGTGTTTATCTTCTCAATATCATTTACTATTTCTTCTCTCCCTTCTTTTACTCCCTGGAGGAAAAGATTTATTGAGTTTAACTCTTCATCTTGTTTTTCTTCTTCCTCCATTAAAGAAAAAATCTCTTCATTGAGTTTTTCAATCGTTTCCTCTGATTTTTGTCTTTGAGACAGAGCCGCATCAATTTCTTTTTGACTGATTGCCTTATTCGCATTGGCAATAGCAGCTTGATTTTGTTTACCAGCTTCATGCAGCATAGCTTCCTTTGCTGAGAGCTGTGATTTTAGCTCACGAGATTTTTGCTCAAGCTCTACTGCTTGAGAGTTCTTATACTTAATTTGATGATCTATTTTGTCTAAGCGAGCTTTTTCAGAATCAATTTCCTTAGTAAGGGCCTGTGATTTGTTCAGCAAACTATTGATTTCTTTTAAGACGCGAAAGATCTCTTTATTCAACTTGAGTGCTCCTGAGAATTAAGTTAAAACAGAACTATGCAAAAACAGACTTATAGTCAAATTTTAGATCTCTTGGAACTCCATAAGTACTTTGTGGTAGATAAAAAAATAATTCAGCTCTATCCAAAACTGGCCAATATTCTTGATAAAAAAAGCGCCTTTCTTCTTGATCATCCTGAAAGCTGTAAGTCATTTGAAATCTATAAATCAGCAACAGAGTTTTTTTTAGATAAAGGTATCACTCGAAATGATTCTCTTATTGCCATTGGGGGAGGAGCAACAAGCGATCTGACAGGGTTTATTGCATCGACTATTTTGCGGGGGATTCCTTGGAAGGTTATACCAACCACGTTATTGTCAATGATAGATGCTTGCATCGGTGGGAAAACGGGAATCAATACTACTGCAGGGAAAAATTTAATTGGGGCATTTCATTTGCCTGCGGAGATTTTTATTTGCAAAGATTTTTTAGAGACTTTGCCTGAGGAAGAACTCATCTCTGGAAAAGGGGAACTCCTAAAGTATCTTCTTCTGAGCCGTCAGATTTTTGATGCCTTTGATGGCACTATCAGTGATGAACTTATTTTGAAGTGTGCTGAGTATAAAAATCAATTGGTCACAGAGGATCTCCACGAGAGGGGAGTAAGAAGACTTTTAAATTTAGGTCATACTTTTGGACATGCTATTGAAAAATCCGCATCACTGTCTCATGGGAGAGCCGTGGCGATAGGAACCTACTGGATTATTATTTTGTATCGTCCTCCTTTGAGGGAAGAGTTTAAGCGTCTAAGTGAAACGCTTAAAATTGATCTCAAATTAGAAAAATTGATTTCTAAGGATTCTTTTAGAAATTTTGTTTTAAAAGATAAAAAACGCTTAAACCAAAATGAATTAGAAATTATTGTTCCAGCAAATATTGGAGTAAGCGAAGTCAAACAAATTGGTTTTGAACAATTATTTTCAGATCTTTATCAGAGTGAATTAAATGCATGTTTCAAATAATCCTCTACCTTCACAAATAGAAGCTCCAACTTCAAAGTCTTACGCAAATAGGGCGTTAATTCTGGCTGCGTTGACAAGTGAGGAGGTAGAAATCCATCAACTTCCAGATTCTTTAGACGTGGAAGATATGATTGATAATCTTAAAAAAATTGGACTTAAGATTCTTAGAGAGAAGAGAAATATAACTATCCTCAATAGCTTTCCAGCTTGTGAGACGGAAACGATGGGAGAATATCTCGATTTAGAGGGGTCGGAAGGAGGCACAACGGTTAGATTCTTGACCACTTTATTAAGTCTTGGGAGCAAGTCTTATAACCTCAAGCTTAAAGCGCATATGAAAAACCGTCCTATGGATAAACAAATTAGTCTATTGAGTGGTATGGGGGTTCGAATCACTAAGTTGGAGGAGGCCGTTAATATCAAAGGGCCATTGAACCAAGAGTCTTCTGTCGTGGTCGATTGTAGTGAGACGACTCAGTTTGCGAGCTCTCTCATACTTTTAAGTCGGTTTACAAGTCTAGATATTAAACTAGAGAATATAAGCTTTAGCTCTCTTTATTTGGAGATGACTAAAAGCTTAGTCTCAAACTTTAAAACGCCTTATCGTGTTCCTGTTGATTTTAGCTCTTTAAGCTATCTAGTGGCATATGCAATTCTTAATCAAGATCTTCTGATCAAAAATGTGGGTGAAATAGACTCTCAGCAAGCCGATGCAAAGCTATTTGATTACCTTGAGCGACTTGGTGGGCGTCTTGAATTTGATGGCCCTGATCTAAAGATTTTTAAAAGCGAGTTAAAAGGTAGAATTGAAATTAATGTTAAAGATTGTTTAGATCTGTTTCCTACCCTTATATACTTGGCCATGTTTTCCCAGGCACAATTTGTCTTTAAAAATCTAGGGCCACTGGAATTTAAAGAGAGTAATAGGAAGGAAGAAGTTTTTAAATTGCTGGATCATTTTAAAGTTGCTTATGAGTACAATAGAAATTTAGATATTTTAGAAGTGAAAGAGAGCCAGCCTAAACTTCCGACTGGTGAAGTCAAACTTCCAAATGATCATCGCATAGTCATGTCTTACACTCTTATGCTTAAACAATTGGGGGGAGGAAAAGTTCCACAATCTCAATCAGTTAGAAAGTCATTTGGAGAGTTTTTTAATTATTTCAGCTAAAGAGTCCCTCTTCCGATAAGAAAATATGATGTTTAATGAATCCAAGCTGTTAGAACACTTTGAAAGTGACAAAGAGATGATCTTTGAACTTACCAATACTTTGGATGAAACTTATCCAGTTGTACTTGAGAGTTTGAAGTCTGGAATTGAGCAAAAGAAATATACTGAGGTTGAGTTGCATGCGCATACGCTAAAAGGAATGCTTTTGAACTTTTTTTGTGAAGATTTAAGTGACATGGCCTTAAGACTTGAAAACCAAGGCCGAGAAAAAGAGACCCTCGATGGGGCACTCGAGTTATATGACAATTTAGAAAAGAGTATTCCTGAGTTGGTTAAAGAATTGCGAGGTTATTGTGACTAAGCCTTCAAATGAAATAAAGAGAATTCTAATCATTGATGATGATATTCTAAGTGCTAAAATCACTCTTAAAAAGCTTGAGAAAAAAGGCTTTGAAGTTGAAGCTCGCTCTTCGGCCATAGAATTCTTAAATGAACTTAAGCCAGCATCCAAGATCAATTTTGATATGATTCTTTTGGATGTTATGATGCCGGATATTTCAGGGCTAGAAGTTCTAGAAAAGATTAGAGCGATTAAAAATAATATTGAACTTCCTGTTATTATGGTGACATCCAAAGATGAAACTGAGGATATTGTAAAAGCACTCAGGCTTGGAGCCAATGATTACGTTACAAAGCCGATGAATCTAGAAGTCGTCATGGCAAGAATGAAGACTCAATTTGTTATTCAGGAATTGATTGGTCTTTCTTTGCAAGCGGAACAGGCCAATACCATTAATTCGATGGTAACCACTCTAAACCACGAAATAAATAATCCATTAGCGATTGCGATTGGAAATCTAACGATCTGTCAGGAAAAGCCTGATAATGTTCGAATTGATAAAGCTCTTAAAGCTCTAGATAGGATCACTCAAATCGTTAAGAAAATCGAAAAAATTACTGAAGGTGAAATAGAAGAAGTTGAATATTCACCTTCTTCTAATATGTATAAAATTGAATAGTTTAAAAAGCTATTGCTGACACACTTCTTCGATCGCGAGACTTAGGCTTTGGGATAGATTTTCATAGTGAAAATCTTGTGAGTCTACAGGTTGAGTGCTTTGAATAAGTTGGTTATTTCTATAGACCTCATAAGAATCGTAAATAATTTCATTCAATCTTCCTAGAAGATCATCTTCGTAGCGAGATATCGATTTCTTTGAGATTTTGATCGTTGCTTCATTTGGTTGGTAAGTTTGTTCGATTTCAGAAACCTTATCTAGAGCATGACTAACAATACCCGTATCTGACTCTGGTGATATATAGACTTTACATCCAGCCTGAACGTTTAATGTGATTATAGCAATGAATAAGATAAAACCTTTCAACCTAACTCCTTTTGTGTCTCTATAATTTATCAAACTCAGCCTGAGTTCCTAGTAACATTCTGTAACCGTGAAAAAATGAACATTCTTTTTGTTACTCAATGTTACTCGAATAAAATTTAACTTTGCGCTACATTTAATACATGCATAATCCGAGACCGTGGTGGTCTTGGGGTATCCTTGGTTTTAGAGATTGGTGGGGTATCGTGTTCTCGATATCCTGCCATTCCTTATTTCATCCTCTCTTCTCACTCCCCCCACTAAGTCATTGATTTTTATTGGTTTTTGAGCTTTTTGCTAAGGTATGTTCTTATTTCTTTCGATAAGTCTTCGAAGGGGAAATTATGCGTTTTTTATTTATCTTTTTGATTAGTGTTTCAAGTTTTGCCCAGGATCAGCGTCCTGAGTACATCGAATCTGAGCAGCTCTATGATTATCAAATAGAAGCGCTTGAGGCTGAGAGAGCCAATGGAGCGCGTCTTGGTCTATCTGAAGAGACGATAAGGGAAACTATTGCTAGTAGGCGTGAGAGATTTCTGATGCAAGCAAGTGGTTTGAGACCGCGCGAGCTTCGTTATATTGAAGCAGAGGATAATTATGAGCGTTATCGAGCAGAGATGATTCGTTTTTTTAGGGCGACAGACCCGAGGGGATCCTCAATGTCTGATGAACAAATTGTTCAGCATTATATTTCTCAAGGGAATCAGGCTTTAACTAGAAGCTATTATAACCTCGATAGAGAGCTTGCCAATATTATGGATTTTCACAGCTCCTACCAAGAAGAGTCCCAAGGCAGCTCAACTGAAAAAATTGAAGAATTATCTTCAACTGAACGTCGAAGAGTCCCTCTACAAAATGGCCAATATGGTCGCCACGTAGGAAGTAGTGTGAGAATTGGGCAAAGATCAGTGGGAATCTATAGGGCGTCTCTCGATCCTTCAAGTGAATATAGTAATAATAGTGTTCTCGTTGGCTTTGCCATTGATAATGATGGAAAAAGAGCAGGCCAAGGAACAAGAGAGTATCGATTTATTACTCCTGGAAATGATCCTTTAAATGCGGGAATTAGAATTACTGAGGATGCACAAGCTTCAGGAAGAATGTCACATGATCTAATGGAGACTTCAATTTATTTAATACCAAGAAGGGTTGCTTCAGCGATGCGGTTGATTGAATCTATGAATGCCTTTGAAGTGACACTTCCCACTGGAGAAAAAGCTTATTATGATGCCGATTCCATGCAGCTTATGAATATTCCAGAAAGTATGTTGCATAGTCAGGCGCAAGACGTAAGAGATGATAGACACTCGAGAAATTTTATCCCTCTTGAGTATAGAGGTTCAGGGCTAAGTATTCGAGTCGATGCTAGGGCCGGAAATCCAGAGGTGCCAAGAGGAACTCCTTACAATAGTAATGAGCAGGGCTCGCAAGCTATCCTGACTTATCAAGGTGAAACTTGTCGGGTAAATAAGAATCGACTTTTTTCAGCAGACAATAATGAAAATGCTGTTTTTTATATCAATATGACAGACCAAGAATTAAACGACAGAATTTTAGGTCCTGAATGTGGTTGGGATATTTCAGATCAACTTGGTACATCGGCTCCTCAACCTGTTCTCGCCGAAACAGAGGTTTCTGTCTCTCCTGAAGTTGAATTAGAAGAGGAAATCGTTTTAGAAGATGAAGTTATCGAAGATCCTGTTGTTGATGTGGTGGAGTTAAATACAACACCCGAAATAGTAGAAAGATCTTCTCCAGTCGAAGTCAATTTATCTACGACTGTAGCTCCCAATAATTGTGAAGAATTAGTAGCGACTTATTTTGATCAACCCGATAAAAAAGAACAGATTGATGAGTATTTAAAAATTCAAGGTAAAATTACATTACATAGAATAGCTCTTGTGGGATTAACAGCTCATAATGGTGAAAGTGATATAACTCAAACACTTGATCAATTGATTGCCAGTCGAAATTCAGAGCTTCATCAAGAATTTACAAGCTCGGCTAGAGAGATGACAAGAAATCAACGACTCTTGATGATAATGGGAGAGTTACATCAAGTTTCACAAACTCAAGAACTCGATGATAAATATAAGTTGAAATTAGAAGATCTCTTCACAATGGAGATGCTAGTTAAAGCTGAAGAGCAGCACGGAAGAAGTTATAGTCGAGGAGTCATGGACTTTCCAAGTATTATTAAGAATTCAGTTAATCCTAGGTTGGGTGATAGAAAGGTTGCCACAGTTCAAACGATTAAGAATATGTTGAATCAGCTCACTTCTGAGCTCCAACGAATTGAAGAAGAGATTCTTCCTTTAATTTCGAGTAGCTGCGCTCAATACTTAAATCAGCCCTATTGTATTCAAAGGGAGCATAGAACTCCTTCTGGTGTTTCTGAAATTATCGGTTCAAGTAGTCCGATTATTCACGATATCTTCAATCGTGTCTCAGAGGATCAGGAAGACTTTGGGGAAGCGTTTAAGTGGAATAGTTATTGGCTACATGTAGCCGAATAACCACTCCACATTTTGGTTGGTTCTTAGGGAATCGTGGCCATCACAGAGCTATTGATTTGTCTGGTCCTAGCCTCTGACACTTCAACTCCAGGGTAGCGACATCCTTGAGGGTAATGTCTGACATTACTCACCTCATCTCCAAAAGATCTATCCTGGTGGGTCAGTCTAAACCGATAAGGGTATCTTGTTCTAAAGCTTGTAATATATTGAGCAGGAGGTCTACTGGTTAGATATCCTCTTCTTACTCTTTGCCCATTTGAATTGATCACATAAATGGCGATTAAAGTGACACCCTCATAGTTTTTATAATTCATAATCGGTCTGTGTACTGCAGAGTAGCCAGTCCCGATGGCTTGTACTCTCACGGTGTTAGTGAAGTTAATTCCTTCTTGGATGCTAGCTTTAACAGAAGCTGAAAGTCCCATTTTTTCAATTCCTACACCAGCCTCAAGACCTACAGTGAGAGAATTACCTCTAGACCATTCTCCCATGAAAATACTGTTTACATGGCAAGCCTCGGTGATTCGCATAAAGACTGCATCAGGTCCCGAGGAGAGATCTTTTTTATAGCTTCTCGATTTATTATACAACGTTATATAGCGCATAAAGATTCGACTATCAGATCCGGTAACAAAATCCCAAATCCAATTTCCCAAGGAGTTCCCTGCAATAGTATACATAGGCCCTTCTATGCGATGATTATAGGTTTGACCGGAAATAGGATCTCGATTAATGGGTCCTCCTCTAAGGTTTTTATTTTGACTGGCAAATTCATCTTGGTCAGTAATCTCAATAAAATCTAAGTCTCGCAGATCGAGCTCTCTATCAAAGTCTATTTGATAAGCAGGAATCTCTGCCATACTGGTAAATGAAGCCAGGCATACTGATACGATAAGAAGTAATTTCGTTTTTTTCATAATGTCCCCTTGTGGCCGTAGCTTAGCGGGCATATGGATTTGGAGCAAATGGGTCTATAAGGATTCCAGGTTTTTTGGCTGTGCAGTGCGTTTATTTTGTTTTATTTCAGTAGGTTGGAGAGGTCTTTCCATTTGCGCGCTTTGTTAAGGCTGTGTTAAGAAAAGACCTCAAAGTGCATTT
>CEQY01136191.1_pt1 | contig 11696 bp, 12 predicted proteins | sample 361391 | NCBI WGS metagenome assembly CEQY01 (sample SAMEA2621075, study PRJEB7988) | marine metagenome | isolation source: saline water (ENVO:00002010), including
CTCTATGGATATTTCCCCCTCCAACAACAATCGCAACCTCACAGCCTAGCTCATGAACAGCCTTAACTTCCTCAGCAATTTTAGTAAGCATCTTTCCGTCAATGCCAAAGCTCTTATCTCCAGCGAGTGCTTCTCCTGATAATTTTAATAAAATTCTATTGTATTTCATTTTATCCTTATTAAAAAAAAGGCCCGTATGGGCCTTTATTTTATTGAGTCATTTTAGCAACTTCTTCAGCGAGGTTATCCTCTTTTTTCTCAATTCCTTCTCCAAGGTTAACTCTTGAGAAACCTTTCAAAGTGATTTTTCCACCAGCTTTACCCTCATACTCTTTTACAAGAGCACTGATTGATTGGTCAGGGTTTTTAACAAACTTCTGCTCAAGAAGACAAACTTCAGAAGCAAGTTTATTAAGTTTACCTTTAACAATATTTGGAATCATATTCTCAGGCTTACCTTGATCTTTTAATTGAGCCTCATAAACTTTAGCCTCTTTATTTTTAAAATCCTCGTCAATGTCATCTGCGGACATAAACTTTGGATCTGCAGCTGCGACGTGAAGACAAAGATCATTCACTAGCTCATTAAAAGCATCTGACTTAGCCACGTCTGAGCTCTCTGCTCCAACCTCAACTAAAACACCAATCTTTCCACCATGAACATAAGATCCGACTTTACCTTCACCATCAAGAGATCTTTTTTCAAATCTTCTGATGTCAATCTTCTCACCAATTTTAAGAGTCAGTTCTTGAACTGTTTCTTGAATTGTATTTGATCCCATTTTTTCAGCTTTAAGAGCTTCTACATCACTTGCATTACTTGAAAGTAAGTGATTGGTGATTTGATTAACAAACTTTTTGAAATCATCATTTTTAGCAACAAAGTCTGTCTCACAATTAATTTCAACGACTGCTCCAGTATTACCTTCAACAGCGGCTCCAACTAAGCCTTCAGCTGCAATTCTTGTCGCTTTTTTAGCTGCTGCCGCAAGACCCTTTTGTCTTAAAAAATCAACAGCTGCTTCCAAGTCACCATTATTTTCAGTCAGTGCTTTTTTACAGTCCATCATTCCAGCACCAGTTTTTTCTCTTAATTCTTTTACATCTTTTGCAGTAAACGACATTTTTAAATCCTTAATTATTTAGGGTTAATTATTCTTCCATCTTAAGTTCAACGTCTTTTTCATATTTCTCAAGAATTTCTTTCTCAAGAGAAACATCTTTTACAGATTCGTTGTTTGATTTTTTTACACCTTTACTTCCCTCAGCTACTGCAGAGCTGAAAAATTCAGTAAAGAGTGTAATAGATTTAATTGCATCATCATTACCAGGAACAACAAAATCGATTCCGTCAGGATCACAGTTGGTATCAGTAAGTGCAATAACAGGGATATTAAGATTGTTGGCTTCTTTAACGGCAATTCTCTCGCTATTAGGGTCAACAACAACAATAGCTCCTGGAAGCTTTCTCATGTTCTTGATTCCACCTAAGTTTTTCTCTAACTTAGTCATTTCTTTTTCGATTTTTGATTGTTCTTTTTTAGTAAGAAGTTTGAAATCGCCAGTCTCTTTCATTTTTTCAACTTTTCTAAGTTTATCGATAGACTGGGCAATAGTTTTATAATTTGTAAGCATTCCACCTAGCCATCTGTTAGTTACATAAAATGCACCACAGTTCTCAGCAGCTTCTTTAACAACTGGAGAAGCTTGTCTTTTTGTTCCTACGAAGAGAACAGACTTTCCGCTAGAAGAAGTCTTTTTGATAAAGTCATAAGCCTTCTGTGCCATAGGTAATGTTTGTTGTAGATCGATAACGTAGATCCCGTTTCTTTCCCCATATACATAGGGTTTCATTTTTGGGTTCCACTTGTGAGTTTGATGTCCGAAATGGGCACCAGCTTCTAGAAGTTGTTTAAGCTCTAATTTTGCCATGAATGTCTCCTTGGTCGGTTAAATCTAATCGCTTTGAACTACTGACATCAATCAGCAGACCTTCCAATATAAGCGATTGGCGTTAATATCTACTTTTTTCAAAGTAGGTTTAAATAACATAAATAGTCGTTTTTTGGCAAGAAGGTAAAAGATTTTAATTTATTCGCGCGTTGCAATAACTTTTCTGGGTTTAGAGCCTTGAGCCGGACCTACAATCCCATTACGCTCCATCTCTTCCACCAGATTAGCTGCGCGATTATAACCAACCCTCAGTCTTCGCTGAAGCATAGATGCTGAAGCACTTCCACTTTCGTAAACAATATCCAGGGCCTCTTGATACATAGGGTCATCACTGGTTCCTGTCACTGCTGGGCCAGATTTAGGGGCATCATCTTCAAAGAGTTCATCGCCACCATTTTCCAGAAAATCCACTGCATTGGGGTTAAAAGCTTGAGGGATAGAAGCTAATTTTTCAAGTAACCCCTCAATTTCATCTTCCTCTACAAATGATGAGTGCATTCTTAGCAGTTCAACACCTTGTTTATAAAGCATATCCCCTTTTCCAAGGAGTTTCTCAGCACCATACTGATCGAGAATAGTTTTCGAGTCATGTCCCGTTGAAACCCTAAAGGCAACTCTGGTTGGAAAGTTAGCTTTTACAACCCCCGTCACAACATCGGTTGAAGGTCTTTGAGTCGCAACAACTAAATGTATTCCTGCAGCTCTAGCTTTCGCCGCCAGTCTATTCACATTTAGCTCAATTTCTTTACCAGATTTAGAAAGAATAAGATCTGCAAACTCATCAATAACAATAACGATATAAGGTAACTCGTAACCTTCATCTTCTTGATCTTCGTAGTATTCATTAATTTTTAAAAGCAGGCTCGGATCACAAGTTTTAATTTTTTTATTAAAGCCTTCAATCCCTTTTACACCAAGCTCTTTGAGAATGGAGTAGCGTCGCTCCATCTCTTGAACCGCCCACAATAATGCAACTGCAGATGATTTTGGGTCAGTGATCACAGGTAACATCAAGTGAGGAAGATCTTGGTAGAGCGCTAATTCTAATTGCTTAGGATCGATTAAAACAAGCTTTAATTGTCTGGGTGATTTTTTAATAATAAGCGAAACCAAAAGAGCATTTATAAAGACAGACTTACCAGCACCTGTAGCCCCCGCAACAAGCATGTGCGGCATTCCGGCGAGATCAACAACCTTGACTTCACCAAAAGCATTTTTCCCCATAGCAATTGGCAGTCTTTGAGTTGAATCATTAAAGGGTTTTGATTTTAAAACTTCATCTAAATAAATAAAGTCTCTAGGCAGTCTTGGAACCTCAATTCCAATAGTCGAGCGTCCACGCATAGGATAAACAATACGAATAGGAGCTCCATTAAGGGCCAGCCCAATATCATCACTTAAATTAGTGACCTTAGATACCTTGACTCCACTTCCAAGTTCCAACTCGAAAGTATCAACAACAGGGCCCTTTAAAATATTGATAATCTTTCCTTCAAGCTTAAATTCAAGCAATTTACTTTCGATTGCTTTAATAATTTCTGTGAAATAATTATCATCAGGTCCAGACATTTGGTTGTGATTAATTGAAGCTGAAATACAATCAATAAGATCATGACTTTTGAAAAACTTTGAGTTGGTTTTCTTGCGTACTTTTGGAGCTGGTTTATTTTCAGTTGCGCTTTTGACTTCTGTATCTTGTCCATCACTCACTTCTTCATGAGTCTCTTCGACGTCATTTTTAGTTATAATTGCGGTTTGAGTGAATTCCTCCTCTACGAGACCATCGATATCTTCAAAGCTAGACTGTGTATCTCTCGCGGGAGCAGGAAGGTCTCCAGAGCCACTTTTGAGCATGGATTTTGTCTTTGATTTAAAATCAATTTCATTAACTTTCTGCTTATAAGTAAGGGCAAATTGCTTGGAGTTCTGAGTAAGAAGCTGAGTTCTTTTTATGAGTACAAAACCAAATTTCTCTAATCTTTTTTGTAGTTGTCTAAGTAAAACAAAAAATGTTCCTCTTAATGTCAGATAGAAAATAACAACACTTAAAAACAAAGAGCCGAAAAAAGAAACGTAAAGATCTACATATTTTTGTGAGATATAAAAAAGCCCACTCCCTAAAAGTCCAGGTTTCAAAAAATAAGTAAATGAATAGCACACAGCTATTAACAAGAAAGCGATGACAAAATCAGAGCGCTTAAATCTTTTTGAAAGCACAAAAGAATACAAAAAGGCAAAGGCCAAAGTAGGGATGACTAGCCAAGGACCTGTATAATAAGAAATTTCAGCTAATAAAGAAGATAAATAATAAATAGGTGAGAAATAATCTGTCGAGCTGCTCGAAATAGATAACGAGTTGTCGGGAAGTTGGCTTCCAAAAAAATAGTAGACCAATGTAATAAGCGAGAGGACAAACAATCCTATCAGCTCAATTTTCAGCACCTTTTGCTTCATATATTAATTTTAGAAAGCTTATTGCTGATTGGCAAAATAAAGCGATAAATATCTTAAATACTAAACTTTTTTAATTGGGTTTAAAGGCGATATAAGTATAGTCTCTATAAATAGCACTGAGTCCATAAATATCATTAGCCGCTCTCATCATAGATAAGAAATTACTGCAGGTATAAACCTTTTGCACGCTATAATCGTTTACGGCGACTCTACATTTTGAAACATTTGCTCTTGAAACTGAACGAGGTTGGCTTCTTAGTCTTGTTTCTTTGGGACGCTCAGCTGTACGTCTTATTCTTCTATTTCTTAAATATTCTTCTCTGGCCCTTTCTCTTGCTTCCCCACTTAACGCATTAGATGTTGTAAGCCGTGTTGTTCTGGGCTTTGTACTTCCTACAAAATAAATATCAACCACACTAAAATAATGGAGCCCTTTACCAGTGGACCGAACCAAAGCGACAAAAGGTGCCTTTCTATATTTCGAGCGCTGAGATTTCATTCTATTTAAAGATTTGTTTAAAAAACGATACCCATCTGTCTCACCATAAGTTACCCATCTCCCGCGAGGACATGAGCGAATATGCTCTCTAAATAATCTATTGAGACCACTGGCCATGGTGCCTGGTCTCGTTCCTGGTGTGATATCTTCGAAGTAACCGAGTTCTTGAGCATCATAGGGATTATAAGCTTTTCCACAAAATCCCGCCATCATGGACACTCCAACAGTAGGCCCACACACTCCATTATAAGTGCTGCGTGAACCTGGCTGCATACCGATAGTATAAGTATTGTCATGACATTGTTTCAAAAATACTGATTCCGTTATATTCGAAGGTATAGTTCGTTTGTCTTTGCAGTCTAAGATTTCCACGACTTCATTTATTCCTGCAGTAAGTGAGAAAGAAATAGACATGAATAAAAGTGATATAATTGTTTTAGATTTTTTCATGCTCCCATTTTACGGGGAAAAGGCAAAAATCCGTAATGGGTGTGTAATTTTTACTATAAAGGTTGTTTCTGGCTTTATAATTTTAAGTACTTAAGAAAGTTAAAGGCAGTGATGAAATTAGCACTGCCTTGTTGAATTTAATGTTTAATCCAGCCTACATACCCCACACTTGATCTAACTCCGTTTGTAATTCTAACAGATTTACAGATAATTCGATTGGGAGCGATTGAGCGACAAGTCCTTATATCTTCAGAAATCCTACCTAGCACTGCCATGGCATCATATTTATTGTAAAAACAAGCAGACTTACCATCAAAATTAATTTTTGCAGAGTCATTCTTATCACTTGAGTAGGAAGCGTAATTATAAAATCCACGTACAGATAAGGATTGCTCACCTGTATAAAAATCAACTTTTCCATTTCTAAAAAAATGAAGTCTCCAATGAACAGAGCTAGCATCATCTGAGTCATTAGATGAATATTCTCGTCCAGTGGCTCTATGTTTAAAATATTGTGTGATACTTTCAGCAAACATCCAAGTTCCCTGCAACTGATCAGAGGTTGGCTCCGATGCTGATTCATACATCTCTTCCATGAGCTTCATTTTATATTCTTCACCGCAAAAGCCTTCACAGCCAGCACTTGTAGTTTGAATTCCCAGGCCTATCAATAAAATTAAAAATAAATTTTTCATACATTCTCCTTATATAAAATTATTCACAAAGTGAAATATCAATTAATGCTTGTTCTGCTGCATATACTACAGAAGATGTGTGACACGAACTCGATAAGATATTGGCAAGGGCAATAGCAGCTTCATTTTTCACACTATTAAAAGGATTTCTAGCGACTGTTCCTTTAATACCATTGATAATACCAATCATGGCCGAACTGGTATGCCCACAACTATTCCCACGAGCAAAAGACATCATCACAGCTTCTGCACACTGCATATCTCTATCACATAAATCAATCATACTTCTCGCAGTTCCAATGACAGCAGAAGATGTATGACATGACCTAAGACCACTTACCAGTTTTTCAGCAGTATAAACTTTGGCATCAGTAGAGCAATTTTTAGCTACTTGCACACTCGTTCTCACCTTGCGAATAACTTTTGAACTTGTTTGAGAGCAGAGATTATTCAATAAGCTATCGACAGCTCGCTTTACTCCTTCTTCACAAGCAAAGGTATAATTACAAATTAAACTTAATAGAAATGCTAAACTTAGCTTTTTCATGTTGATCTCCTGTCCGTATGTATTAATTGTGCACAATTTATCAGGCTCAGAATTTTTAACAACTAGACGGCTAGGTAAAGTGTTTCAGGGAAAGATGAAACATAAAGAATTTACTCATCACTTAAAAACTCTCTTTAACAAACAAATACTTAGCTCATTTGGTTGTTTACACAACAAGTGAAACAGTTAATTTCTACTCACTCTTGCCATAAAGAATATCTAAAAGTAACACTAGTAAATATAAAGGATATTATATGAAAGTTTTCATGATTATTTTTCTAGGTTTAGGCCACGCACTAGCTTCAAACATCATGACCGATAATCCCTTGGAATATCAATGTCGTAATATTCTATTTACTAATTATAATTCCGTTCCTCATACTATGCTGAGAAAATGCAGAAGAGTTGAAAGACTTGCCCAGTATAAATGTATTGAAGCTATTGCCAATCATTACTCGAGTTTTCCTGAAGCAATCATGAATGAATGCTTAAATTATCGCTCCTTATTCGCCAGCGATGCACTTTTATCCATTGCTGAAAAAGGATTTAATCCTCTTTACCTATCTATTGTCAAGCAAGTTGGTCAGACACAATCTCCCCAGGAATATCTTTGTATTAAACAATATGTTCAAAATAGCAGCACTATAAATGCTCATGAAATACGCAGACTTTGTTTCTGACTTCTATCGATTGAAAGAATTATATGTTTCAGATAGGTTGTAAACAGTATATTTCTATAGCCATTGTTCCAAATCATAACTTGTATTATTTTCCTTGGTGTTAACCCACAAGGAGAAATCTATGAAAATATTTATCAAACTAACTCTACTGTTATCTTTCCTCTTTAACGGAATTGTATTTGCTCAAGATAAACCAATGTCACCTGGCAAACTCTTTGATATGCGCTATCAAGAAACTGTCAAAACTAATAAAAAGTTTCTTATTGGTATGATTAAATTTACTGCCCATAGAAGTCAGTTATCAGAATTGAGTGTCCTCGATGAAATTTGTAAGTCAGGAGATTTACATCCTCGAGGAGGAGGAAGGGATGCTCAAACTTGTGAGAGTTTAGTCCAAAAAGCAAGAGAAGCAAGAAGCGTTGAGAAAGCCATACAAGATTATAAAGTTGACCCTATCCGTTTTGGTGAATGGGGTGTTGAGCCGCTTGGACACGACCTCATCACACAAATGGCTAAAATCATTGATAATAAGTGGTTATATATTAAATAAGTAATTCTAAAAAAGGGGTGTTTAATAATTAAACACTCCTCTTCAATCAAGCGTAATTTTTTCAAAGAACTATTTTTCAATCAGTCCCTTCTATAAAATTAAATACATGCATGCAGCACAGACAGAATATATTCAAACATTAGAGAGCTATCTCAAAGAAGCTAAAAAGAGGAATTCTAGTTTTTCCCTGAGATCATTTGCCAAATTTTTAGAGATGTCTCCTTCAAGTCTCTCCCTCATCTTAAAAGGTAAGAGACCGCTCACAAAAGATGCGGCCACAAAGTTTATAGGAAAACTAAATTTATCAGATGATGAAAAAGAAATTTTCTTAAAACATGTTGTCGACTTTGAATACTTTCGTCTTAATGAAACTGAGAAAAAAGAAAGAAGTCTAAAACAAAAAATTGAATTTAAGCAACTAAAAGATGATGAATTTAAACTCATCTCAGATTGGTACTACCTGGTCATTCTTAACCTTACAGAGCTTCCCAACTTTCAAGAAGACTTAGAATGGCTCTCGCTCACATTGGGAATATCGAAGAAAAATGCTAGAGATGCGCTTAACGTACTTCAAAGACTGAATCTTATTTTTAAAGATGAAAAAGGTAAGCTTAGAAGAACAGATAAACCCATTAATTTTTCAAGTCCTATCCCCAATAAAAATATCCAAAAATATCATAAAAGTAATTTAATTAGAGCCATTGATTCCGTGACGTCAGTGGAACCAGAGCGCAGAGAATTATCTTCGGCCACCATGCCAATATGTAGTAAGAATTTAAGTGAAGCTAAGAAAATGATTCAAAACTTTACTATCGAGCTTTCTCAATTTTTACAACAAGGAGATGAACTAGATGATGTCTATAGCATCAATCTCCAGTTGTTTCCCCAGACGCGCAAGGATATTCAATAATGAAGATTCTTGTTGTTCTCACACTATTGATAAGTAGTTTCTCAGCAATGGCCAATGAAGACGTCTATAAAATTCAAGTGAAAAACTTTTTTCTTCATCATGCCCACCAAATCATTGAAGAACTCCACCCTCTCGACTCGGAACTCGTTTCTCAACATGATATTCAAATTATAACCCAAGCTATGGATGAATTAGAGATTCAAGTTGTTTTTGAGAATCTCATTGATAATTCAGGATCTATCGTGGATGCCATAGGTATTCCAGGAAAGCTTATACTCAATGGAGATTCATGGTTAGAATTCTATAAGAAAAACTCTGACATTCGTACCCTCGTTTTGCATGAGATGCTGAGGGTTTCTGGGATTAATGATGATCACTTCAAAATAAGTTTGCCTGTTTTTTATACTTTATTTGAAAATAATACTGCTCAATACAAAAATTTATATTGTGATTTACATGTTGAGACAACTTACTACAAATCAAAATTCTCTACTCTCTCAGCTAATAGTTATATGAGACATTTTTCTGATGCTCAAGTCGATATTAGAAATCAAATGGAAAATGAGTGCAAAAGCAAAGATGGAATCCTAGATTCCCGTATTTCATTTCAGTTTGCGTTTAAAAGACGCAACAACAATGGTTTCAGTGAAACCGTCAGGGCCGTTGAAGGCATAGGCCAATGTGAGAAAAGAAAAATAAAAAAGAGAAAAAAACGAGATATTCGTCAAGACCGATGTTTTAAATTAAATTCATGCCTGCAACTCTTTGATAATAAAAAAGTGAAACAAACTTATAGCGAAGATTATAATCATATTATTGATCAGTGGGAGCAAAACAAATGTTAATTAAATTAACGACACTTATATTCACACTCTTTTTAATTACAGCTCATGCTCAGGAGATCAAAAAGAAAGTTGAAAACCAGCGAACAGACTCAGCAGAAGAGAGTCTCAGTTTATATGATTTCATCACCCTTCAAAAAGATCCTATCAGTGGGGAGGTGTATTCTAAAAGCAAAGAGCAAATTCAATACAACTCACAAGAACATGAAAATTATATTCAATTCGATTCAGAAGCCATGGGGGGAGATGTCGTAGGAAATGGCGGTGGTGAGATCTACCAAAAACTGATAGAGCAGTACAACACCCTCCCTATTACAAAATTTAACTTACCGGATATCTCAGAACTCAATATCAAAATTGTTGATGATCTAACAATTCATAACTCCAAACGACTCTTTGTTGTAACAACAGAAAATTTGATTTTTGATAGAGCAATGCTCGAAAAACATATGCAAGTACAAACTGACTTCAGACATTTTTTTCTAGAAATTATTTCTCAACATTTCAACTCTATAGAGAGTTCACAAGTTCTAGAGTTGTATAATTCGCTAGAGCCACTTGCTGATTTTCAACCTTATTGTAATTATGATTTGCATGAAACATCCTTTGAAACAGAGATACAACGTAGTTCTGCGAAAAGTAAATTATCGCTGATTGATGCTCAAAATATGGCTCTAAGATCCTGCCAATCGAAAAATTTAAACGAGTGCACACTCTCTGAAAGTGGACAAAGAGGAATCTTTGGTTCCAAACATTTTTTTGCTACAGCAACGGGCTTTGAATTGATATTAACAGAAGCTGATGACGAGCAATTAGAAGGACAACTTTGTAAAAAGCTCAAAGCCTGTGAAACACTTCATACCCTTGCGCCTATTGGTCAATTATCATTTGGGCATTTTTCAAAATTAGAGAAGAACATTCGTAATTTTTGTTTTTAGAATTCCTAACCCCTTGTAATTTTATTACAAAAAGCCTTTTTATCTGAAGTATTTATACGTTTCAGACCACAGTGAAACACTAATCAAACCAATCGCATTGTACATTTTCCTATCTGAGGTACATTCAAATCAATCTTATTAACCAACAATTGGAGAACCGCAATGAAACACTTATTTTTTTTAATATTACTTATTTCAAACTCATTAACTTTGGCCAATGTAGAAGTAGGACCTCAAACGACGAAAACATTTTCTATAGAACTAATTGGAGGTGTATGTTTACCGTATGAAAGAACATGTCTCTCTTTAGCAGAAAAAGATTTGATTTTTGTAATTGAAGACGATTCGAGCACAAATTCTAAGAAGACTGTAACTCTTAATTACAGAGGAGCAAATTACGACTTAATATTTGATATCAAAATATATACGAAAAGAGATCGCATGGAAGTCTATGCTAAAGTACAAAACGAAAATTCAAAAGCTATTGCTGATCACATAATGGTTAATTTATCAACGAGTTCGATCCAGTCCGAAATCCTCATTAATGATCCACACAATATGGCCGTATTTTTTATGACAGATATGATGGACCAAGCAGCAGAGACTAATTACCCTGTGGTTAGCTTAGGCGCTAAAATTAAATTAATAAAATAAATCTTTAATCATTACTGAGTTTAAAAAGACAAAAAAAAATGGGTGCATCTTGGCTTCCTGATCCAAAGTGACATTTAGTCACTTTGTCTTGCAGTCGCTCTACGAATAGCAAGTGCATCGCCATCTTAAAACAAAAAAGCCCTGAATAAATCAGGGCTTTTTTAAAATATAATGGGTGCATCTTGCTATTCTCACACTCAGTCCCCCGAGCACTACCTTCGCCGCAAGTGAGCTTGACTTCTGGGTTCGGGATGTGACCAGGTATTTCCTCACCGCTATCGACACACCCAGATCGTTACGGTCTAGATGTTCAAAGCTTATTTAGCTTAATAATTATTCTTTTACAATCACAAAACAAAATCAGATAGAATTTTCAAACGAAACACAACAAATTACAAACCAAAGTCATAATAAAAATAAAGCAAAACGAGTATTTAGTACCAGTCAGCTGAACACATTACTGTGCTTACACATCTGGCCTATCAACGTCCTAGTCTAGAACGACTCTTAATAGATACCTTATC
>CEQY01200513.1_pt1 | contig 11654 bp, 11 predicted proteins | sample 361391 | NCBI WGS metagenome assembly CEQY01 (sample SAMEA2621075, study PRJEB7988) | marine metagenome | isolation source: saline water (ENVO:00002010), including
GTTTTTGAGCACTTTTCTATGCGTCAAATGAATTGTTAGCTAGCAAAGATGTAATAATTTATGTATCTTAGCATGCCACTATGGAAACTTCTAAGATTCGTAATTTTTCGATTATCGCCCATATTGACCATGGGAAATCAACGCTCGCAGATCGTTTAATCGAGATGACTCACGCTATTACAGATCGAGAAAAAAAAGATCGATTACTCGACAATATGGATATTGAAAAAGAGCGTGGAATTACGATTAAAGCTCAGACAGTAAGACTAAAATACCTGGCCAAAGATGGTGAAACTTATTATCTCAACCTTATAGATACTCCGGGACATGTTGATTTCTCATACGAAGTTTCAAGATCGTTGGCATCTTGTGAAGGCGCACTCTTAGTTGTTGATGCCTCTCAAGGGGTTGAGGCCCAAACCCTTGCGAATGTTTATATGGCGATGGAAAATGATTTAGAAATTTTTCCTGTTCTTAATAAAATTGATTTGCCCCACGCTGATTGCGATAAAGTGAAACAGGAAATAGAAGACGTGGTTGGAATTGAAGCTGCGAATGCTCCTTTAGTCTCAGCTAAATCAGGCCTTGGCGTAGAAGATCTTCTGGAAGAAATCATCAAGCTCGTTCCACCACCCAAAGGGAACTCTGATTCTGACTTGCAAGCGCTCATTTTCGATTCGTGGTTTGATCCCTATCGTGGAGTTGTTGTTCTAACGAGAGTTTTTGAGGGGATACTTAAAGTTAAAGACAAAATTTATTTTAAACATTCAGATAAGACTTATGAGATTATCAAACTTGCTGTCCACCAACCCTTTTATACTGAAGTGGATGAGTTAGGAGCTGGAGAGGTTGGCGTTATTATCTGTGGAGTTAAAACGATTCGAGACATCAAAATAGGTGATACAATAGTCCACGATAAGAAAAAAGACACACCTTCACTCGCGGGTTATGAAGAAACCAAACCCATGGTTTTTTGCGGGATTTTTCCTGTGGCAAGTGAGGACTATGAGGAACTTAAAGAAGCTCTTGAAAAGCTCGCACTTAACGATTCGTCTTTTACCTATGACCCAGAATCTTCAGGGGCGTTAGGACTTGGTTTTAGATGCGGCTTCTTAGGACTCCTTCATATGTCGATCATTCAAGAAAGGCTTGAGCGAGAATTTGATCTTGATTTGATTTCCACAGCACCCAGCGTAAGCTATCAAGTAAGAACAAAAGCCGGCGAAGAGATGATGGTTGATAATCCTTCAGAGCTTCCAGATATTGGTGAAATCGAAAGCATAGCAGAGCCGATGGTGGAAATTTCGATACACGTTCCCAATGAATTTGTTGGTCAAATTATAACTCTTTGTGAAAAGCGAAGAGGGATTCAGCAGGATATAAAATATATAACAGCTGAAAGAGTTCAGGTTATCTATTACCTCCCCCTAAGTGAAATGGTTTTTGATTTTTACGATCAGCTAAAATCAATCACCAAAGGTTATGCTTCAATGGACTACGAGTTCAAGGACTATATGGCTGGGAAGCTTGTGAAGCTAGATATCTTGATGAATGGGGATCCAGTTGATGCTTTATCACTTATTTGTCATGAGTCTTCTTCTTATACTAAAGGTCGAGACCTGGTAGGGAAATTAAGAAATATCATCGACCGCCAACAATTTGATATCGCTATTCAAGCTGCCATTGGAAATAAAATCATTGCAAGGGAGACGGTGAAAGCCCTTCGTAAAAACGTACTCGCCAAATGTTACGGTGGTGATATTTCTAGAAAACGTAAACTTCTTGAAAAACAGAAGAAAGGGAAGAAACGCATGAAAATGGTGGGGAATGTTGAAATTCCTCAGGAGGCGTTTCTTGCAGTGTTAAAGGTGGATGAATAATGAATATCGTTCAAGACGAGTTTGATAAGATTCTAGACTTCTACACCTCTGAAAAATATTATGAAGAGCTAAAAGCTGCCAAGGAAGCTTTTGTAAATCGTACCGGAAAAATTGACGAAGAATCTGATGAGTACGAATCTCGTATGAATAGTTTTAATCATTGGTATATTTTTGATTATGAAAGAAAGGATGGCTCGCGTTTTATAGATAAATATTTGAGTTCTAAGCCGAGTGAAATTGCTCAAAGTTTAAGTGAGATCAATTATTCTCTTTTTCATTTCAAGAAGATTAATTTTAGAAAGCAAATCATTATAAACGATGTTCTTCATTCTGAGCGTTTCTCTTTAGCTAAAGAGAATGGACACCTCCCATTGGTGGAGGATGATTTATTTTTAGGCAGAGCTGTGAAGTTTAATGAAGAATGGTACCTGCTTAATGGGATTGTTACCCTGCCTAGGGAAGTTTTTTCCATCCTTAAAAAAGAGTCTAAAAAGGTCAGGAAACTCAATAATAGTTCAGAAGAACTAGGATTTCTTCTAAATTTGGAGCGACTAAAGAATCGTTCTATTCAATATGGACACGTAGACTCAAGTAAAATCTTTAATTTTTAATTACTTCTCAAGGTTTCATTTTAATTTGTCGAAAAAATCTTAACAGTAAAATAAGAATATCTTCGATAATTTCAAAGGTGGAAATCAATGAGTACAGCTAAAAAAATGGATGAAAACGCTTCCCAATCTAAAAAGACTTCAAGTGATACTGAGGCTATCTTAACCGCTCTTAATCAGACTCAGGCTACCATTGAATTCAAACTAGATGGGACCATTCTAAGTGCAAACGATAATTTTTTAGCCGCATTAGGATATGACTTAAATGAAGTTCAGGGCAGTCATCACCGTATGTTTTGTGATGAAAAGTATATTCAATCGAAAGATTATGAACAATTCTGGAAAGCTCTTAGTGATGGAGAAACCTTTTCTGGGGAGTTTAAAAGAATAACTAAAGAAGGAAAAGAGATCTGGATCAATGCGTCTTATAACCCAATCTTTGGAGAAAATGGAAAGCCATATAAGGTTGTAAAGTTTGCTACTGATATTACGGATCAAAAAAAGAAACAACTTGATCAAGAAGGGCAGATCCTTGCGATTCATAAGTCTCAAGCTGTTATTGAATTCAATTTAGACGGAACGATTATTAATGCTAACGATAATTTTTTGGCAGCACTTGGGTATAGTTTAAGTGAGATTGAAGGTCATCATCATAGAATGTTTTGTGACTCAGAGTATTCAAGTTCATTAGAGTATAAGAGGTTTTGGGACTCTCTTGGACGAGGTGAATTTCATTCAGGTGAGTTTAGAAGAGTAAAAAAAGATGGTGAGGATATCTGGATCAATGCCACTTATAACCCCATCTGTGATGATGAGGGAACCGTATTTAAAGTTGTAAAATTTGCGACAGATATTACCGAGCAGAAGATGAAAGCAGCAGATTACGAGGGACAAATTAAAGCGATAGATGTGTCTCAGGCCGTGATTGAATTTAATCCCGATGGAACAATCCTAAAAGCCAATGACAACTTTCTGTCTGTCACAGGCTATAGCTTAAATGAAATTGTAGGTCAGCATCATAGAATCTTTTGCGATCAAGATTATGTAAAATCTCAAGAGTATAGAAATTTTTGGGATAAGCTTTCTCGTGGAGAGTTTGACTCAGGTGAGTATAAGCGCTTTAGTAAAGAAGGAAAAGAAGTTTGGATCAATGCTTCTTATAATCCAATTTTTGATCTAAATGGAAATGTTTATAAAGTCGTAAAATACGCAACTGATCTCACAAAAGAAAAAGAAGCTTATAATAATTTAGTCAATTCTTTTGAAAGAGCGGCTGAAAGTCTAAAAGAGACATCAGGTGGATTGCAGCAATATGCTCAAAGTCTTAGTAGTGATGCGGAAAGCACGTTGGAACTTTCGAAACAGGCTTTGGTGAACTCAGAAGAGGTCAGTCAAGGAGTACAAACTGTAAGTACGAGTACTGAAGAAATGTCAGCTTCAATAAAAGAGCTAAGTCGCTCTGCAGTTGATACTTCAGTGCTAGCTCAGGATGCAAGTGAGAATAGTAAAAGTGCTTGTGATGTCATCAATAATCTCGGAAAAGCTTCTGAGGATATTGGAAATGTTATTAAAGTTATTAACTCAATTGCGCAGCAAACGAATCTTTTGGCCTTAAATGCTACCATCGAGGCAGCACGAGCTGGCGAGGCAGGAAAAGGTTTTGCCGTTGTTGCAAACGAGGTGAAAGAGCTTGCGAAACAAACTGCTGTCGCTACTGATGATATTTCAAATCAAATTGGAAATGTTCAACAATCTACAACTCAAGCTGTGGCTGGAGTAGAAAATGTGGCGGATAAAATCAATCAGCTCAGTGAAATTTCACTTACCACTGCTTCAGCAGTTGAAGAGCAAGCGCAAACGACTTCTAGTATGAGTCAGGTATTGTTAGAACAAAATACGTCTGTCTCTCAGATTTCACAGCTTATTGAACAAGTGACTAATTCGGCCAATAAAAGTTTTACGGGGGCCCAAGAGAGTTTAAAAGCGGCACAGAAGCTTGATGAATTGGCGACAAATTTACGTAAAATTGTAGAGGAATCTAAGCGCTAGTGGCTTTGTTCTTCTTTGATTTTTTGAAGATCCACTTTGTTTTTTGATCTATAGAGTACGTAGGGAATCGCCCCTGTGATGTTTGTGATCATCATGACAATGAAGTAGAGATTAAATAAATTCGCTCCGTTGGTGATATTAAAAAACGCAAAGAGGGATTCAAAAACAGCGTGACCGACACCTAAGCCCGCGGGAGCTATGGGAATAGCAATACTAATGAAACCCATTGGGAGAACGGCTGCCATAATAGCTAGGTCTAATTCTCCACCCTCTGCATAAGGGTGAACGAGATACCAAAAAATTAGAATGGCAAAAAACTGCACGGCGAGACTGCACAAAAACAGCTCCCAAATTCTACTCTTAAACAGAATAAAAGTTTCCCAGACTCGATCGAAAATCGGCATGATTCGATTTAATATGGGATAAGTTTTCAATTTGGCAGAAATTTTAAGTGGAACCTGGTGAAAAAAGAGAAAGAAAAATGCCGCAACCAAAATCACTGCAAATAATAACATATTGACATGAACTAAGTGTTTCACATTCTCGGATAAACTGGTCAGGGTGTTATAGTTGAATAAACTAAAAACTGTTCCAACTGTTACGAGGCCTATGAGACCAATTACTCTATCCATAAAGACCCCTAGAAAGATAAAGTCTTTGGGAAGTGAGCGGTCCATATCCCGTATATAAAAGATTTTGACAAGGTCACCTGTTACGGCACCGGGGAGTACAGAGTTAAAAAATAGACCAATCCAATTGATGATCAAAAGTTTAAAAATAGAAATAGCCTCTTTAGCCTTAGTGAGAATAATTATTTTGAGTCGTAAGGCGACAAAAGATTGGTCTAGTAAAATAAATCCAATAGCAAAAAATATTCTTAGCGGATCTGTTTGAAAGACTTCCTCAATAAAAGACAACTCTAATTTTCCTGACTTTACAAGCCAAGTTATCAGGCTTCCAGCCGCAGCTAGCTTTAATAGATTGATAAGAATATTTTTTATCATATGATCTATGATAAACTCCAATGAGTGAAAAAAATAGGAGAAAACATGAAAGCTGCTTTGATTCAGATCACCTCCAAATTAGATCCAAAGCATAATTTAGCTGTTATTCAGGATCTAATCGATCAAGCAAGAGCATCTGATCCTCAAATTCAGGCTGTATTTTTACCTGAGGTTTTCTACTCAATGAGTGATGGAAAGACTCCTACGCCTTATTTGGTGGAAGATGGCAATGAGCATTACAAAGCGATTCAAGCTTTAGCAAAGTCTAATTCTCTCTACTTACTGGGAGGAAGTGCTGCGACAATGTCGAAAGATAATATCGTCAATCGAAGTTATAATTTTGCACCAGATGGAAAATTAATTGCGGCTTATGATAAAGTTCACCTTTTCACCATAGATCACAAGGGTGAAAGTACTGTTTTAGACGAGGCTAAGGTTTATTCTTCAGGCAATAAACTAGTCGATTTCAAAATTGGTGATTTTCATTTTGGTATAAGTATTTGCTTTGATTTAAGGTTTCCTGAAATTTATAGAGAGTATTATGCCAGAGGAGTGAATGTTTTCTCAATTGCTTCAGCATTTACAGTTCCTACTGGAAGAGCGCATTGGCTTACTTTATTAAAAGCGCGTGCGATTGAAAATCAGTCCTATGTCATCGCAAGTGATCAATATGGCGATCATAATGACTTAATAAAGACCTGGGGACATTCTTACGTTATTGATCCTTGGGGCGAAGTTGTAGCAGAGATTGGCGAAGGGGAGGGCTTTTCTAATTTTGAGTTGGATAAAAATTTAATCCAGAAGATTAGATCGCGAATGACAATGCATAAGAGGCAATTTACATAAACGGATTGTCACCGGCAGCATGGTCAGTCATATCTACCAGTTCATCTATGAGTCCAGGGAATTTTCCAATTAAAAGACGCTCGATACCATCTTTTAAAGTCGCTTTAGAGGATGAGCAGCCTTGACAACCACCAGAGAGTTTCACAAATAGCTTGTTATTATCATAATCAATGATCTCAATATTCCCTCCATGAGAGGCAAGGGCAGGTCTTATTTGTTCATCTAAAACTTTTTCAATTTTGTGTACCATAAGGGTCTCTTTATAGTTGTATTTCTCCATTTTGTCTAAATCTTGTGACCAGAATTCTATTGGGCATAGTCCTAAGCCTCAAGATTTCAAAACCTTAGCTTTAATCAATATATAGACAGCTTGAAGTTCATAAGGAAAGGAGGCTCAGTTGAGACTTAATCTTCTCATAGCTCCACCTGGGTGGGGAAAAACTTATCGTCTTTTGGAATGGATCAAGTATCAGAGAGGTCCTTTTATTTTTGTTTTCCCCCTTCGTGCATTGTGCGAAGAAGTTTATCATTCGGCATTAGAGCATAGAATTTCTTGTCTCTGTTTTCGCTCTCGAAAAGATCATGAGCTCTACCTAAAACTAAAACCTAAACTTTTAATTTCTACTCCCGAACTTCTTCAAAACCTTAGAGTTGAACCGAGCCTATACCTTCTAGATGAATTCCATTTGTATTTCTACTGGGGAGAAAGCTTTCGCGAGGGACTTTTAGATTTTATGGAAGAACATCTTGCCAATTCCCCTCCTGTGATACTTTTATCAGCGACAATGAGTCAAAAAATCCAACAAAAGATGAGCGAACTTTTTATGTCGAATTATAATCAGATTCGAATCTGGGACTTTGGAAATCAGAAGTTACGCAATGACCCTAGTGCCGTTTATGTATATTTTTCTAAGAAAAACATAATGAGAAGTGTCTTTTATGATCATAGTTCTGGTACGAAATTGATCTTTTGTGAATATCGAGAGGAAGTTAAAAGACTTTGTGAACAGCTCAGTAAGAGAGGATTTAAGTCAATAAGTTGCGTAGGAGGTGAAGCCTATGAATTCTCACTAAAACTTAGGGATGAAGTCCAATGGGATTATATAGTTGCAACAACTGTAGTGAGTCACGGAGTCAATCTTCCTGCTATCTCAAAGGTCTTTTTTACTTATAAGGTGAAAAACTTAGATTTTTATCTACAAATGGTAGGGCGTGCAGGACGAGACGGATCTTCTTTCGAAGTTCACACATTAACCAGGATATATTTTAGAACTTATTTGGTGATGAAAGGACTTTGGCTTGGATTTCTAAAAAGCTTTGGTCAGAGATGGCGATATTATATATATTCTTATTATGAAAGTTGAAGGCTTGGTATTTCAAAAAACTCCTTATAAAGAACGAGATATGATCGTTCACCTTTTGACGAGGAAGGGTCAAAAGACTTCTCTTTATGTCTATGGAGGACAAGGAGGCGGTAAATCTAAAAAAGGAAGTCTGCTTGAACTCGGTCATATGCTTAGTTTTGTTCTTCAAAAATCAAAAGGCATTTACAATAATTCAGATCAAAAACCACTTTCAATCGCTAAAGTCGATCAAGTGAATTGGGCGCCCAAGTATATTCGAAATGATTATCGAGCGTTTATGCTATCGCAGTTTTTTTTAGAAGTTATTCAAAAGCTCGCCCTTAGTGAGACTGATGACATCGATTTTAACGAGCATGAAGGAATATTTAATGTACTTAGTAATGCTCTCTATTATCTCGATAAAGCAGTGGAGGGCCAGAACGTAGATTACATGACACATCTATTACTTTTTTTTACAAAACTCATACATCATTTAGGGATCGCGCCTAATTATGAAGAATGTCAGTTCTGCCAGAAAATATTAGGTGAGGATGAGTTATGTCTTTTAGATATATCTAATGGAGGATTTAGTTGCTTAGAGTGTACTTCTAAGATGGACGAATATTTGTCTGATAACAGACAATTATCTGAAGAGTATCAGGCCGGAAGGCGATACAAACAGGCGTTTCAAAAATTTAGTTTAGAACCGTATAAAAATTATCTAAATTTTCCGAGTACTTCAGTGGGACTTGTTAGGATCTCATTTAATTTTCTAAATTATCAATTTGGTTTCGCTGAAGGGGATTATCGAACTTGGAAACTCTTGTTCGAATAGGATGACTCCTCAGGTATTTTACATTACGATTATAGGACAAAGTATATTCAAAGGATAAATGATGAAATTACTATTAGCCGGTATTTTAGTTTTAAGTTTCTCTGTTATGGCCCATAACCATGAAGAAGAGGGAAAGGGCCATGAGCACAAAAGCGAAGACTCACATCACGAACATAAAAAGCATGACCATCATAAGCATCATCATAAGCATCACAAGAATCATGAGCACAAACATAAAAAAGATTGTGGGCATGAAAGTGAAAAGCATGGTGACCATACAGACTATAAGCATGATGGACATAAGCATCATCAAGTAGATGGTCATACTCACGATTGCGAAGGTAAATAATTAGTTTGAGCTCTCTGGGTTTTCTTACTGGATTTTGTCTAGTAGTTCAGGGAGCTCATATCCATTTTCAATTTTAATGGAGTTGATCCCTGCATTGAGACCACATTGGTAGTCAGACTCTCGATCTCCCACAAAAAATGAATTCTTTTTATCAATATTATATTTTTCAATAAGTTCTAAAACTATTTTGGGCTCAGGTTTGCGACAGTCACAATTATCTTTAGGGTGATGAGGGCAAAAAGCAACTTCGAGGAATTCTATATCGTGCCTTTGAAATTCTTTTAGCATAGCAGCGTGAAAATGATTGAGCTGATTAAGGTTAAAAAGTTCTCTGCCAAGACCGGATTGATTTGAAACGATAAAGAAAACATAACCTCTTCTTTTTAGTTCTCTTAGGGTAGAAAAGGTCTCAGGATAGAATTTTAGATCCTCTATTTTGTACATATAATGGGAGTCAATGATGAGAGTATTGTCTCGATCGAAGAAAATGGCTTTATCCATAAACTTATTTAACCAGAATCATCTATATTCGTCACGGTTACTCTTTGCGTCACATTGTCAAAGAATAGGAAAAACTTTAAAATTGCTGAATGCTGCAAATACTGCGTCAAATGTTTCCATTTTTGCGTCCCTACCTAAGAGTAGCGATAATCGCTACTCTATGCTCAATTCCTTTGGCCGCACTTAAAGCTTACCAAGCCTATTTCATTAAGGATGTTATCGATGGAATTTTTGAGCCTGGAGCAACTGAGCAAGTAGCTTTTGAATTAGCTGCCATATTAGTAGCGATAGGAATTGTAAATTATCCCTTTAGGTATATGCATTTCTATGGAACAAGAATGGTTGTTGATCGAGCCACTTGTGATATCCGCCGTTCCATTTATCAAAAATTTCAACGTCTGCCGGCTTCATATTATGCGAAATCTAAACAAGGGAATCTTTTGTCTGTCATGATAAATGACACAAAAATATTTGCTGAATCATTTATGCACGGGCTAGCCGTTATCAGGGAGCCACTGACAGCTCTTGGGCTCTTAGGGGTTGCACTTTATCACGATTGGAAATTGACACTTATTATTTTTATCGTACTTCCTTTTTTTGTCTTAATTTTCTCTGTGACTGGGAAAAGGATTAGACGCTATATCGCTCGCGCACAGGAGGATACAGCAGATATGACTCATCATGCAGCGGAAGGTCTAGTGGGACAAAAAATTATTAAGGCCTTTAATCTCCAGGCCTATATGGTTGATCGCTTTTCTAAGGCGCAAGATAATTACCTCGCTCATAAAATGAAGAGTAATTCTGCTGAGGAGCACTCTCATCCGATGGTTGAAACGGTAGGCTCTTTTGCATTTGCCACTGTTATTGTTATCGCTTTTTATCGTCATCAAGCAGGTGGACTAACAGTGGGAGAATTTTTCTCCTTTGTAGGAGCATTGGCGCTTTTTATGGATCCCGTAAGAAAATACTCAAAAGCTAATACGAGACTAAATCAAGCGAGAGCTGCCTCTAAACGAATTTTTAAACTTTTAGAAGTTGAAGAAGAAAACGACTCCGGAAAAATAGATTTTAAGGAATTTAAAAAATCTATCGAATTTAGAAATGTGAGCTTTTCCTATGGGGAAGGTGATGTGATAAAAGACTTTAACCTTACGATTAATAAAGGAGAGAAGGTAGCTCTGGTCGGACTCTCTGGTTCGGGAAAATCGACTCTTGTGGCCTTACTTTTGCGTCTTTACGATCTTGAAAAAGGTGAAATCTTGATTGATGGAATTAATATTAAAGATTACTCTATGCAATCAGTTCGAGAGGCATTCGCACTAGTCTCTCAAGACATCTTTTTATTTAATGATACTGTTAAAGAAAATCTCACCGCTGGAAATCATTATTCAGATGAGCAAATTCATCACGCACTTGAGGTGAGCTATGCTGGGGAGTTTGTTAATAAGCTTCCGGAGGGGTTGGCCACAACGATTGGTGATAGGGGAACAAAATTATCAGGTGGGCAAGCCCAAAGGCTAACCATTGCACGAGCTTTTCTAAGAGATTGTCCTATCTTTTTATTTGATGAGGCAACAAGTGCTTTGGATAATGAATCAGAGAAGGTCGTTCAAAAAGCCATGGATGAAGTGGCAAGCCATAAAACTGTCGTAGCTGTGGCTCACAGACTCTCTACCATTCAAAATTATGATCGCATCATAGTGATGAAAGAAGGATCAAAACTAGAGGAAGGTCAGCATAAAGATTTAATGAATATTGGTGGTGAATATAAAAAACTTTATGATTTAACCCTATCGGAGTCGACCCTATGAGAATCTTTATCCTCTTACTTCTTTTAAGCTCATGTGAACTAGCAGAAAATTTGATTGGTGCTGAAAATAAAATTGATAGCTCATTCAACGATTCAACCTGTGGGGACAATTGTGATGGAGGGGACAATACGGTTTCCTCTGTAGAAGATCAAATCGTTTCCTTTTGGAAGATGAGTGAAACAGGTGGGACCCAGTCCAGAAACGATAGTTTTGGGGGGAGTACTTTGGTGCATGGTGCAGGAACATTATTTTCTACATCTGGCCAGGTTGGTTCAGGAATTCAATGTTCTAGTATGAACGGTTCGAATTATTTTTATGTTTCTTCACCTACTTCTGCTTATAATTTTGGAACGGGTACAGATTATTCAGTAGCATTTTGGGCCAAGCTTAATTCCACATTAGCGGCTAATCAAATTCTAGTTGAATTT
>CEQY01396330.1_pt1 | contig 11618 bp, 11 predicted proteins | sample 361391 | NCBI WGS metagenome assembly CEQY01 (sample SAMEA2621075, study PRJEB7988) | marine metagenome | isolation source: saline water (ENVO:00002010), including
ATAAATTTCCAAAGTCTCTTAGTGGAATGGGACATTATCATTTTCAAGATCAAGATAAAATGAAAAATCTTCTCAAAAGCGGTGAGGTTCTTACTAAGGAAAAAGTATTGAATCGTATTTTAGATTTTTCTACATTATGGCAAGACTGTCAGCTCATGTATTTTTATAGAAATATAGTCACCGATAATTATCAATACAGAGGAACTATTATTGAGAAAAATACCGGCTTTTTAACTTCTGAAGAAAAAGAATTTTTTGAATCGAAAAAACACTTTTTATTGGGTTGGCTAGACAATTTAAAAGGCATCTTTTCAATTGATTCGTTCCTATATCTTGAAGATAATCAAAGAAAAATATACTTCTTATCAGAAGTAAACTGTCGCAAGACGATGGGATACTCTGCCATTCATCTGGCCCAAAAATTTTTCCCTGATGCGGTTATGGTCAAGTTCCTTTTCGGAAATTATCAACTCCCTGTGAGAGACTATGAGAAACTCTATTCAGACTCAAATGGATCAATTCTTCCTCTCTCTCCAGACGGACACAAGTTTAAATGTTTTCTCATTGCAGGGGATAATGAACAAGATATTTCAAGCTTAGAAAAATTATTACTTTGATTCTCTTAAAGTATCTAAAACCAGTTTCCCTGCAATTTCTGCCGAAGGGCCATAACAGATGAGTTCTCCTGGCACACTTGTGAGTGCAAGCAATCCAGAACTTTGTTGTTGAATCGTATCAGAAATTGAAATTTCAGCAGCTTCAAAATCCTTAGAAAAAGTATCTTGGAGACATTGATTCTCATTTTTTTTGATATATTGGTATATTCCCTCGTGGTTGAGGTGAAAAATAAAATTAATCTGAGGGCAATTTTTGAAAATAAGAAAGTGCATATGAGTGGTGCTCGACGGGGCAATAGGCCCTATAGCTTCGATGACTTTTTTTCGGACATCACATTTTTTAACTCTGGTATATTGAGCACCGTCTAAGTTGGGAAATTGGCCTGTATTTGCTCCAGTAATAATGAATTCGTTTTCGCCAACGAGAATTCTTTTAGAGAGGTCTCCATAACTGACTCCATCACTCTTGTTTTGGCCAATCATTCCCATTCTGTAAAAAATAATTCGCCATTTTTCCAAAGCAATATAATTTTCTTCCAGTAAGGGAGGTGAAAATTTCAAATTGTGCTTAAATTTTATATCGGTGGGTGAGGGACTCATTTCAGCTCCAATTAAATTTTACTCCGAGTAAAAACCGTCTATAATATTATAGTATCACGATTTCTATCGACAAGTAGAGGTACTATATATCTGACATAGAAGACGACCCATTAGATGATCTAGACCTTTCTCTCGACTCTGAATTGAGTTTAGATGAGGAGTTAGGCTTAGATGAAGATCTTGATCTGGAAGAAAATCTAGACTTAGAGCTCACCGGAGAGTTGGAAGCAGATCTAGTGGCTCAGCTAAGAGAGGAAGCTACTTCAGAGAATAATAATTTAACGACAGACCTTGAAGAGGATGATCTCTTGGGGGACTCAGAACTTGATGATATTAGTCCAGAAGATCTTGAGCAAACTTCAACATCCAGAGTGGATCTTGGACAAGCAGATGTAAAAGTAGAACAAAGTTTTTCTCAGCTAAGCCCAGAAACTTTAACTCACGAGCAGAATATCGAAAGGCAAATCGCTGATGAAGTGGAAAATGATGGGGATATAGACTCTGACGATTCAGGGGAGTATGAATATGAGAGTGAAGGATTAGATGATGAGGATGAATACCTAGAACCAGCGCAAAACACTTCACTCAAGAACAGAGTTCAGGACTTTTTCTCAGGCCTAGCGGGAAAGGGGGGAGGTGGCTCTAAAACAGTTATCATGGAGAAGGCCACCCAGATTTTTAAACTAGGTCAGGCTAAGACTGGGACTGTTGGACAAAGCACAGGATTTAAAGCTCCTTCATTGCGAGATTCTACCGTATCAAGAGTTCTCCAAGAGAAAATTCCCGCTTTGGCAAAAGTTCTCAATAAGGGAAAAGCAGATTCTGACTCGACGACACCAGACGCAGGTCCAACCTTTAAAGAACTTACTCAAATCTCAGAAACAGATTTAGAACTAGATGATGATGCTAATATAAATTTATCCGGCGGCAAGCGGCAATTCAAATTAGATCGCAAAGGATTGATTTATATTTTTGCTGCTCTTTTCTTTGCTTGGTTTGTTTATGATGAATTTATGGGAGAGAAAGAAGAGTTTCCTGATCTTCCTGATAAACCTAAAGAGCAGAGACCTAAAGAGCCTGTCGTAAAGGAGCCTGTGGTAGAAGAACCTATAGAAGAACCTACAATAGATGACCCAATCGTCCAGGAACCAATAGAAGAACCTACAATAGATGACCCAATCGTCCAGGAACCAATGGAAGAACCTATTATAGAAGATCCCGTTGTCAAGGAACAGCCTATCGTCAAAGAACCAATTGATGATACGACTCTAGATCCTACGGATGCGACTAAGGATAAGAAGGCCATTGATTCCGCGCTAGAGGAAATACGGAAAAAAGAGGAAGCTGAGAGAAAACGATTAGAAGAACAAAGAAAAATGGAGGAGCAAAGAAAGCGCCAGCAAGATTTGGAGAGCTCAACCGCTAGTGAAGCTGATCCCGAATCAGACTTAGATACTTATACTGGTGAGGAACAAATTCTTCCACAGGATGTGATAGAACCACCGGCATCTAACGAAATTACGAAGCAACTTTTAAAAGACCTTGAAGTGAAATTAAAGGAAGAAAGAAGAGAACAAGAAATATTGGAAGACGTAAAACCAACCTCAGCACCTTCATATGACAATATTGGAAAAGGTTTAGTATATAATTGTATTGATGAGCATTGGGCCTGTGTTAATGATGAAAGTTTTAAGCAGTGTCGTGGTAATTACAGTTGGAATAGACAGCAAGAGGTGGACACAGAGTGCTATCCTTATGCCCAATTAGGTAACGAAATTGATTGTGCCACTGTTCAGCAGGAAAAAATTGACACTATAAGTGCTACGACTTTTTGTAAGTAAGTCTTCGATAAATACCAAAAATTCCGAAGTAGATTAAAATAGGTATGCAATTCCCCCAAAAGGTATTTTCTATTCTTGGGAAAATACCCAGGCTTGCAGCTATTAATCTTACAGGTAGATATAAGTAGATAAAGAAAATACGATGAAACACAAATAAAATTAAACTATGGACTCCAACTTGGTTTATTCCCGGTAATTTAACGCCAAAATTCTTACGCTCAAGAAATAATGAAGCAGAAATAATTAAGATTATGGTAAGGACAATTGAAGCAAGTCCAAAAATATTATAACACCAGGCATACTCATCGAAGAATACGTTATTGACATCATAAGGGAAGGGGGGCGTGAATTGATTGACCCCAATGATGGCAAATAGTGACAAAACAGTTATTAAGAGGATGAACTCGTCTTTGATTTTATGGTGATACTTTCCTATGAGAAAACCCGCCAAAGCTCCTAAAAAGAAGATATCCGGCCTGATCTCGAGGCTAAATTCAGGGTGTATATTATGTAGGACTTCCTCAAAGGAGCGAGTCCATGAGTTTAGAGGGGTGTAGAATTGGGCCGTTCCAGCAATAACAAAGAAAAGAGATGTCACTCTTACTCCAAAATAGAAATAGCCATTTGCTAATAGCGCGAGTGCAATCATCCAAATTTGTAAAGGATTTGGACTGAGGATCTCTCCAATATTTCTTCCTATAATAAATTTCTCCAATGTGAAGTAGAGAAAGAGAGCTAAGTATTTTCGATTATAAGAAGCTAGTTTTTCTTTGGATAATTTGTGAGAGTTGAGACCTAGGTTAAAAGTAGCAAGCGCTAGATAGACTTGAATTGTCCAAGGAACGATGAAGACAACCATCCAAGTCAGTATATTGTCTATGGGGAGGGGGCCTAAACCGGCTTGAATATTACCGGCCAATTTACCAAAGTAGAATCGATCGTAATAACCAACCCAGATATGGTTCATATAAAAAGAATAATGCTGGAGAAAAGCGAAGAATATAAAAATTCCACGGAGAAAGTCGAATGTCTCAAGTCGCTTAGTCATCAATATGAAACTCTCTTATAGGCTTGAATATGCTATTAATCTTAACACCACTTAAGGTGTATGAGAACTGAGAGGTGCGGTTAACAAAATTACTGATGACTGAGCTTTGTATTTGATTTGAAAACGTCTGAATACTCCTGCGACGAGGAAAGCTTTTAGGCGAAGCGATAACAAACGTTTCGTATTGTCCCCAAATTTGATAATTGAAACCTGCTGATTGAAGTGTTTTTAAAATAATTTTTTGTCCTTCTTTATGAGCTCTTGAGTTATGAGTGAAAAATGGATAGTCGAAAACGAGCATGCCTTCCTCACTCAAAGATTTTTTTGCCAACAGATAAAACTCTTGGCTGTAGAGCTTCATGAGATCGAAATTTATGGGAAAAGGAAAATCTGCAAGAATGAGGTCATAAGTCTGCTTGTTCTCCAAAAGAAAGCTAAAAGCGTCGTCTTGAATAAGATCATATTTATATTCAGTGTTATGTAGTTGGTTGAGAAATGGACCTTCTTTGGCCAGCTTAACCATTGCTGGATCAAGTTCAACTAGGGTGAGCTCAGCGATGGGTTGAGGAACTCTTGAAAATTCTCGAACTAATCCTAAATCACCACCACCTAAGATAAGTACTTTTAAAGGTCTTTTAGGTAAATACATAAGGGGAAGAAATGTCATCGTTTGGTGGTAGATTTCCTCTGTATCAGAATAGATTTGAACTCTACGGTTAAGAAAAAGACCCCATTCTTTATCGTCATTTTCTGAAGAATAAAAACTTTTAGGGAGAAAATCTATTTTCTGATAAGGAGTTTCCATATGAAAAATGGGAGGAGTTGATTTAACAGCAAAATATAGATTCTTAAAATCATTTATGGACTCTATTCGAAAATTTAAAAAAGAAGCCTTCCGGGAAAAATTATTGACCTGAGGTAAATAGAGATGAGCTAAAGCGACGAAAAAAGCGAGGAAGTAGACGGCTACTTTGAGTTTCTTTTTTAGCCCTATAAATGAACATACCAATAAATTAGAAATTCCCATAAAGAGACAAAAATACTGAAAGCTAGTTGACTGGTAAGCGATTGAGACGAAAATGAGACTGGCAATTAATGTCCCGGAATAATTTAGAAAGAGAACTCTTTCCTGTCTTGGGTCTCGATCAAGATAAAAAGGTAACTCGATTCCAGATAGACTCCCCAGAACAAAAACCAAGATTCCACTAGATATCCACCAAGGAATAGAAGCAAGGAGACTGATTTCACTTGAAAATAAAAGGAAAGGAAGCGAAATATAAAAAAAACTAAGAAATATCTGAATCGGTATAAATCGTTTTTTGAGTTGTGGTTTTCGTTCCAGGATAAGTGAACTCACTCCAATCGCCATAATAAAAAGGGTAGAAATATAGATTTGAACAATGAGATCTTTTTCAGTTAAAAAGGCAAAAAATTTACAGAGATAACTATAGGCTAAGAAAGTATTAAATGACGTAATGACCGGTAAAAAAGCATTCACATTAACATCACTTTTTGCATATCAAAAAAGAAATAGGATGTAAGTAGTAACGCAAAAGCGCCTACCAGAGAAGATTTTTTGTAAGAAAATTTTTCATTTAAAATGATGACGCATAAAAAGTTTAAACTTGCCGTCAGTACTAATGTTAATTCCAACCCGAGTTCAGGCAATAGAAACCAGGGAAAAAATAGACCAGCTAAGGCCATGCCTACATAGTCTAGTCCAAGTATAGAAAGGTAGTTTTTTTGTCCATGCATAAGTGCTGGCAACTCAATTCCAGATAGAAAAGCGATAAAAAAGACGTAACCCAGGTTTAAAAGCTGAGAATAGGGGGCATACTTAAAAAGAAAAATCGGCACAATAATAGTCAGACTCCCAAAGACAGTGAGAAGAGTTTCGACGGCAGAGAGTTTAATCGAGCTTTGATACCGTTCAAAAAAAAGAGATCCCACTCCCAGACCAAAAATATAAAGGCCAATAGTGAGAATATACTGCATGACAAGCCCACCATAAAGAATGCTCATAATATGGGATAGGGTGAACTCGTAGATTAAACTCGCAAACGCAACTATTAGGGTAACAACTTTCCTGTCGTTCAAATTATCTCCTCCTTATTGAGAGAGGACTGTCGCTTTTAGAGCTCGTATCTGGCTTTACCTGTTGAACCACCTCTAGTTGAACCAGTTCCACGACCTGTTGATCCACTACAAGCAGTAGGATCAATAAGGCATGTAAATGTAGAAGAACCGCCAGGAATTCCTGAGCTATAGTCAAAACAAGATTCGTAGCATCCATCTCCATCCATATCAGCGGCATAATGAAAACTACTTATCGCTTGGCATTCGGCATCTGATTTATCAGAGGCACAGCCACCTCCAGTATGCCCTCCTGTAGCGGTACAAGCTCCACCATCACAACCGGCATAACCACTAACAAGACCTACTCCAAGGTTAGTACCGTTGGCTGCTCCTCCAGCGCTTTTTGGAAGCCCTGAAGATCCTGGATTGGTTCTACATTTTACGCAATTATAATAAGTCTGCTGATAAAAGTTATAACAATGAGACTTTCCACATTTCTTCTCCTCTGGTCGCATAAAGTGTCCGGCCGGTACTCTTGTGTAGCCTGCAGGGCAAGTTTTTGCACCAGTGGCTGGATTAGTGTAATTAGTAGAGGATCCGGTTGCATACGATCCGCCATAAATACATGAGGCTGTACCCTCCATAGGAACGCATTCACCTTTTGTTTCATCGTATTCCATATCGGGATCACCATCTTGGTTAAAGTCGATGGCTTCGCAGGAAGCTTTAAGAGCCGTTACAACTGCATTTCCTTCAGCACTATAACATTTTATCAAGGTGTTAGAATTGGATGTATCAAGTGTAGCGTTAACATAGAAGAACTTATTTACGACTCGAGGTCGCTCTCCATTGGACTTCGCATTTCTATTTCCACAGGCGGCACATGTTCTTTTCTCAAATTCGCCTTTAAGCGTTAGTTTCGCTTGGCGCAGGACTAAGTTTTTGGTTTTATCATAGGGATCTTTTCCGGGAATAGAATCACCTAACCATTCTAGATTGGTCACATAAAGCTTTCTAAAAACGAGTCTGCCTGACATAGAACCTGCATTGGAATCAGGGGGGACTGCTCCATTATTATCATGGAGCTCTTGAACGGGGTTAATAGTAGATGCAATGAGTTTACCAGTGGCTTCGTCTCGTTGTGCGAATTGAATAACTGGGACATTGACTGATCTGTTGGTTGGATTGATAGACGTTCCTGCTGAAAAATTTAAATCTCCCAAAGTGGCATAACAAACATCAGAGTTTAAGAGAAATTTTTGAACCTCAGATTCCATCGATTGGATTGCTCCTGAGTAGCCAGCTTCTCTTTGCATATTAGTTGTATTTTGATTGAGTTGCATGACCCCTAAGGCAACACCTCCCATAAGACCAGCGGCTATTACGACTTCCATTATAGAAAGTCCCCGACTATTATGGATTAATGAAAATAATTGTTTTAGTTTTAACCCTTTCATTTTTTCCTCTCTTTAGCTCTAAAGCTCATTCGATTCCCATCTGCTCTTTAGACCAAGATATCAAATCGCTACTATTGGTGCGAATATTTAAGTACTTATATAATAATACAAATCAAGATTTTGATGAAGAAGGCAAAACTCCTAGTAAGAGCTGTCCTGTATTTATTTTTCCTAAAGAAGCAGCAAGTTCTAGTGATTACAGAGGGTTAGTTAAGGGAAGGCAGCGTTTTTTTTGTCAATTGAGCTTAGAAAATAAAAATTATCTCATTCGACTCTGTCGGAAACCAAATCTGAAGTGGCAAAAATCTGAGTGTGATTCCGATATTTGGGGGACTATCTACCCATTAGTTGATCGCGATCAATGCTTTAAGACAAAAGATCAAAGAATGTTGATTTTTTCAGATTCAAATCCCTTTTATCTTCGAGACAATTGGTCAAGTATTGTTAAAGACTTGTCATTAGAATTTAAAATTCAACCTATGGGCCTGGTGTTGTATAATAAAGGCATAGAATTAGTTTATTTTTAGGGAGTGCAGTATTACAAAAAATCAGCCCGAACAAGAAATTACAGAAGAGCTGGAAAGGGTTCAAGAGAAATCCAGGCGACTCAAATTTGTTTTTGCGGCTATGATCATCGGAAACATTGTTTTAGCGGTAGGAATATTTTTAGGTAAAAAAGAGCCAGGAACTACTAAAACTGTAACCGAAGCTCCGTCAGGGCCAGTCAAAAATAAGATTTCGCAAGGGGTAAAAAAACCTAAATCAGAGTCTAACTCGGTAGATAAAAACAATTCAAATAATGATTCACCTGAGATCAAGTTGTCACAAGAGCAACGAGAAGTGCTTAATAGATTCTATCGAGATCGAATAATTCTGCGTGAAAAGAAAAAGATTACTGCTAAGAAAAATTATACTCATTATAGAACCATTAAAGACTTTGTAAATGAATCTAAGATGTCTCCTGTATCACCTGAAGGTTATTTTGCCGAGCCCATGAAGAAACCTTTACCGCAAGTTAGTATTATGAAGTCTATTAATCGTGAAAAACAGATGGAAATACATACGATTCACTCTTCAATCCCGCTAAATAAGGATGCTTTCGAATATGCCGCCTCTAAATACGTGAATCAAAACCTTGAAGATTTTGTGCCTTACGATAAAGTTAAAATCGATCATCCAGATTTTAAGACAGTAAATACATTTATTATTGACGATGAAAATCCTGTCGTCGCTGTGGTAGGTATTCCTAAAAACTCGAAAGACGGTTCGATGGTTATTGTAACCGTTCATGGGGATGGAGAGAATATTCGCAATGATCAAGAGGCCCTAAAAGAAGAGTTTAATAAAATCCAGTTTCTAAAAGACAAGAACTAAGCTGCTTTCTTTACCTGCCCTTTTTTTCTATCAAGCAGTGGCACGTAAAAGTCCCTTTCTATTTCAACGCAATGGAATACTCTCATAAAACTTTCTACCAGGTTCGGATCAAATTGAGCGCCAGCGAACTCGTTAAGTTCATTGAGAACAATTTGAACGGGAAAAGCACTTCGGTAGGCTCTGGCCGATGTCATTGAATCAAAAGTATCACATATGGCAATCACTCTCGCTGCAAGGGGAATATTTTCTCCTGATAGTTTGTCGGGATAGCCTCTTCCGTCAAATCGTTCATGGTGATGAAGGGCGGATTTAGCCACGTTCGAAAGATGGTCAAATTCGTTTAGGATTTCAAAAGATCTTGTTGGATGGCTTTGCATGACTCTGTACTCAGTATCATTGAGTCTAGTAACCTTATTTAGTATTGAGTCTGGCATGGCAATTTTTCCAATATCATGGAAAAGAGAAGCTAGTTGTAAGTCATAGAGCTCACGATCGGAGATTTTTTGATCGAGACCAACCAGAAGAGCGTAAAAACACACTCTCTTGCAATGATCAAAAGAGTATTGATCTCTGGCATTGAGGGACGCTAAAATTCCTTTGAGAGCTATTTCGGTTGCCTTATCTTTTTCATCAACAATTTTATCGAAACGCAGATCAAGTTCATGCAGTCTAGAAACAATCAAATTAGTCACATTATCCATAGTGTCTCCTTGCACGGCTTGTCGGTTGTTTTCAGACAAAATAAACAGTAAAATACTGAAACTGACCTTAAGTCATTAATAAAAGGACGAAAATTGATAGTCATCGATGAAAATTCTCAACTCATTGATTGGTTAAAATCGCATAATTCTGAAGGAATTGGTTTTGTGAGAGTTGACCTAACAACATTTGAATTGTCTCAAGGGCTAGAAAGTGAGCTGGTGATGATTCAGGATACGCTCTATCATCAATTAACTGACCCTCAAAAAGCAAAGCTTCAAGGGGTGGAAGCCTTGTTAGTTTTTCAAAGCTCTAAAGCTCCTCTTCAATTTTACCTCAGTAACGTTATAGGTGTCGTTACGCCAGAGACTTCAGAAGAGCTCTTAACAAATCAAATTTTATACTTGGAAGATAAGGTTAAAGGAACAAATATTCTTAAATCCCAATTGATAACTCTCTCACATGAATTAAGTGACATTATGGGGGGAGTTGAAAATCAACTCATGCGAGTTAAGAAAGCCTACGAGCAGCGAGCACCTAAGAGACTTGAGAATTTTAAGGGGCTTAATGTATACAGTAAGTATGCAGCCGGTGAAAATATGGGTGGAGAGTTTTTTGATATTTTTGCCCGTGATCATAAAATATTCATGTTAATGTCTAATAGTTCATCCTACCTTGCTTCTAGTTCCATTCTACAACATTTTAGTGAACTCAAAACGGTAACTGAGATTGAGGCTGATGCTCAAAGAGTTTTGATTGAGAATATAAAAGCTGAAATCGACAATCTAAATCGTAGCAAAAAGAAAACTATAATTACTCAGCTTCTCACCTTTGAGCTTGATCTTAACGAGATGGAATTAACGGGTTATCAATTGGGTGAATTTGAAGTCGTAAGCTCTAATGAAGAGCATGATCTTGCGATTAGTAGTTATTTTGAGCAAGACTTAGATCGAGCTCGTTTTCAGATCAAGCTACAGCGTGGGGAAAGGTTATTATTCAATTCTCCAGGTTTTGTAAGAACCTGGTCGGCTTTATCGAAAAAGCCGCTTCTAAGTGATATGGTTAGTAACACGGAAGTAAAGGCATTAGATGTTTTGGATGAGGCTTTTTTTCAGTTAAAGAAAACAAGCTCTTCAGGGTTTCTCTCGCAAGACGCATCTTCAATAATTTTAGAGGTACAAGAAAATGTCATTCTTAAGGTATAGCCTTCTTTTTATTTTAAGTTTCAATGCATGGTCTGCTGGGTTTAGCTCAAATGAATGTGTCATGTCGAATTTACAGACTTCAGTTACTCACGAGGGAAAGTTTTTTGGATTGATTAAAAATGATCTCAAAATAGAAAAAGATCAATGTAGAATTAAAATAACCTACCACAAAATTCTTGAAACACTTTGGGACATAGATATTTGTCGAGAACCGATTCATATGAAAGTAACTAGTAAAGCAAGCCAATCAGTTTATAAAAGAGAGAATGATTGTCATGGAGACAAAAGTGATTATTGTCACTATTTAAAAGACCTACTCTCTGTCATTCAAGATCATGGGCTTATTTTTGCTAAAGGGGATCGCGAGGATATCAAGTCTCCTCATGGTCAGACTTATTGTGTATACAGATTGCTAAAGCTCTACCTTGAGGAGGGAAGACTTTTTTCTAAGTATAAACCAAATGGAAACATATTTCGCGATCGTAGCTCATCAAATAAGCCTCATAAAACGAAAATTAAAGACATCTCCAAGCATAATTTTGAGGAGAAGGCTAAGGAACTCACTCAGCCTAAAGCACAAAGCGATTCAAAAATAGAGTCTGCAGGGGATCAATTTGATCCTATGCTTCGCAATGCTAAGCCGATGATTGAAGAAGAAAGCGAAACTGAAGAAGATGATTCAGGCCTTCGGTTTTAACCAA
>CEQY01201719.1_pt1 | contig 11587 bp, 6 predicted proteins | sample 361391 | NCBI WGS metagenome assembly CEQY01 (sample SAMEA2621075, study PRJEB7988) | marine metagenome | isolation source: saline water (ENVO:00002010), including
AATGATCTGCACGAAGTCATGGCCCACGCCCAAATAGAATTTAAAAATAATAGCTTTCTTCCTATTGATTCAATTTCAGTTTACGAAAACAATATGGGAATTTGGTTTGAAAGGGATACGTTAATCTCGTTTGAGGAAAATGAGTCCACATTTTTACAATTAAATCATCCCTCAATATAATAGAATCATGAAATCTATTAGGTGTCTTCTGGCACCATCCTTAATTCTTTTGAGCTCATCAGTGTGGGCTTATAACTCATACGTAGAAAAGTCACGTACATTAAATGACGGTGGAACTGAATTAGAGTTAAGTGTAGATTATTTTGCGCCAGTTTCTGTCGTGAGTGAATCAGGTGAGGGAAGTTCCTTAACAGCTGATAATAATGTCAAACATACCAACGCTGATCTCATCTATCGCTATGGTCTCTCTTCTGATTTCCAAATATCAGCTGGGCTTCGAGCGAGAAATGTTCAAACGAACTTCATCTATAGCGATGATGGCAATCAATACTCAATTAATAAGTCAGGGCTAGAAAACTTTAACCTTGGTTTTCGTTGGGGCTCAGGTTATGAGGGGAGTTCTCAGTATGCTATCGAAGGGTACTATGCTCAAAAAATGTTTACTAATACAGAACTAACAGACGAGACGTTTCTAACCGACTCAAGTCTTGGTGACGACACTCGTGAATATGCCATCGGATTTGCTTATACTATTAAAACAAGTTCAGATAATTTGTACGAAGCCAGAGTTCATTATAGATCACCTGCTGAGTATTTAAGTACTGAAGTTTTCTCTGAAGTGCAGTTGACTCTTCGTTGGGAGAGGTTTGCTCTCTATGGAGGGGTGGAGAACGTTTATTCCCTGGATAGTAGCCCATACGCAAATGAACCCTTAACAAAGCCCGAGTTTAGAACGGATCCTTCTGAGTTGTATAATTCAATCGATCGAGCGTGGACGGCTCCCTATTTAGGTGCGGCAATAGCTCTGGGACCAAAGTGGAGAATTGAGACTCGTTATACCCAAGTCTATACTGGTAATAGTACGGATATTGGTCCTAGGATTTTGGTAAGTCTCGCCAAACGTTCAGAAGATAAAAAAGAATTTAAAAAACAAGATGAAAGATTTAAAGAGTATCGATTAGAAGGAAGTGTGACCAAAGTTTCAAAATCAAGAAAACTTGCCATTGTTAATAAAGGCCAAAAGGATGATCTCAAAGTTGGAATGAGAGTTGATTTTTATTATTTTGACTATGTGGGTGGAAATGAGCTGATTGCTCGAGGCGTGGTAATAAAATCCCAAGTTTCTAAAGCTGTTGTGCAGATAAAAAAACGTTACGGAAGAAGAAGAGTCCAAGAGGGTACTGTCATTCGAGCTGGAGAGATAAGAGATTAGCCTTACCTGACCAAAATTATTGGTAACAGACAGTAAAGTTTAATTATATCTATCGGTAAATTCGATCAAAGCTTGGATAGAGTTGAAATTTTGCATACAATAGGAGCATAAAGGACTGTTTTTATGTTTAAGTACGTTTTGATTTTGATGATGCTACCTTCTGCTGCTTTAGCTAAGAGTTTTTCAAACGAATATATTCAATTTGAACTACCTCCTGGATGGAAATGTATTTTGGAGGGATCGGAATATGTCTGCCAAAGTAATAATGCTGATAGAAAGAAAGAGGCGATCATTATTCTTGCTGCTAAAAAGAGAGGTCCGCAAGATGATATTCCTCAATATCAAGCTTATCTAAAACAGCCTAAAACTTATAATCTACCAGGAGCGAAGACTCAAAGATCTGAGCCTAAGTTTGTGGAAACGAACAATGTTAATGGACAACAATGGGTAGATGCTCTCCATCTGGCTTCAGAAGTTCCTGGCTTTTATACCAGATACCTGGCGACGACTAAGGCCGATATCGGAGTCGCGGTCACTTTTTCTGTCACTAAAAGTCTCTACTCAGCCTATAAGGATATGTTTGAAAAGGTTATCCAATCAATGAGAGTGTTTCGCTCAGCTAAAACAAATAATCTTCAATTTGCTGGTAATAAAGCTGTAGGAGATAAGTTTGATAAAGATAATGTCTTTATTCCAGACGGTGATCTACTTGATCCCACTCAGTCTGCTGCCAAAAAACGTAAGAAAAAGGACAGCGGAAGTGGTCTTATTATCGTCCTAGTCGTTCTAGGCGGTATTGGGTTTGCTCTTACTAAGCTTAAGAAGAAAAAAGGCGATTCCAAGAAAGGTTAGCGCCGATTGCCTCAAATCTGAGACAGTTAAATATTCAAATTTCTAGTTAGAGACCTAATGATTCTCAAGGTTTACCCGATAAGTTTATTAATAAAATTTAAATTCTTCTATAATGGAATGATGATGAAGCGAATTGCGACTAGTTTTTTATTGTCTCTCTTTCAAGTGGTTATGATTTTTACCTTAACCCTTGCCCCTGTTCCTTTTATGGATCGAGTAAATGCTGTTTATGCAGATGATGATTCTGAAGAGGTCCGAGATGATTGTGAAGATGATGAAAACGAAGATGGAAGTCCAAGAGTCTATAAACCTGGTTGTGATTTTAATGATGCTCTCACCAAGGCTGGAGATCAATCTACAACTCCTGGGCTAGTGGGAGTGATTGAGCAATTTATAGCCGCAGGCTTTGGGTTAGCTGCCATTAATTCACTTGCATTTACTCAACATCCAATGGCAAAGATTGATTGTCCTGGATATATGACTCCAGATATCACTTTGAGATTAATGCAAGCCGGCTCACTTGCCTATATCGTAGGAAATATTCAGTCGAATCAAAAATTTAAAAGTGCCGCAAAAGAAGCCGTTGATATTGAACTTACTCCTCAAGCCAAAAGAGATGAAACTGTAAATGATGAAGAGCAAGCGATTAAAAACAGAGAGTTCAATCAAAAGCAACTTGATGCTTATATGGCTTTAATTAAAGTTTATGAAGCCAAGGTAAAAGCATTAGAGTCGAAGAAGAATATGGCGATGCTAGCAGAGGTAGCTTATTTAGGAGCTTTAGGAACAGAGCTTACATTTATGGCCACTCATCATGGAACGTGTTCTGCAGCTGAAACTCTTGACCAAACTCAACACGCCGCGATCACTACTGCCGTTGAAACAGTTCAGGCAGCAATCGCAACTGATGCCACAACCATTTATTCTTGTGGTACCGCAACTGCGTTTGCGGTCACTAAGTTATCAGATACTGAATTGTCAGAAGCAACGAGAGCATCGACTGCAGCAGCTTTAATGACTGATGAAATTGAAAGATCTTCTAGAGATCAAGGCTTCATTTCCAAGATGTTTTCATCGTTTGTTCAAATTTTCACTCTTGGAGTCGCAGGATTTTTTCTAGGGGTTACAGATCCAAGTGACGAACTTCGGGAAGCACAAACTCAACAGGAGGCTGCTACTGCGGATACGACTTTGTCCACTTCCTTAACTGGGGCTACTGGGACTACCGGTGTTGTCGCAACTAATTGCGCTGAATGTCCTACTTGTTCAGCTGCAGTTGAGAATTTAGGAAACTTGGAAGCGACCAGGGCTGCTACTTTAAATTCTTGTTGTGGGACGAGAATCCACTCCGTTCCGACAGGCTATGCACCTGTACCATTGGCTCCTGGAAAGATTCATCTTGTAGATGATGTTATTATTTCTCCCGTTTTTGTTGGAGGAGTTTCAAATGACCATGCAAAGAGAATCGCTTCGGGTTTTATGATAGAGTATTTTCTCAATCAAATGGCTTCTCCGAATTATAGTCAAAGAGAAAAAATTGAATACCTAAAAAAAGGTTTTGGCCAGATAGAATATTTTGAACAAAATTTTGAGCAAATAATAGAGAGTGATCATTATAAAAGAGAACTGGCAAGTCTGACTAAAGAATTAAACGGAGTAGAGGTATTTGATCATTCTCAAAATATTAATTTAAATAAAGTTGTAGACACAATTAAACAGAGCTTCATTCAAGATGCACATGCTGGTGGCTTCGGTGAGTTAATGGGACTTGGAATAAAGATGCTTGCCTTGAATTATGCTCTCGGCGATTTTATGCGTAAAAAGGCATTGGTAAATCCACAAAATAGAATGTGGACATTCGGAGCGATGGCTGCAGTAAATTTAGGGTTGATGATTTTCAATGGAAAGTCTGCAAAAGAAGCTAAAAACAGACTTGAAATTGTAAAAGATGAAGCGAGAGCCTTCGCTGAGTCTCATGCATTAAAGGCGGATTTTGATGAGAAGCTAGCCGAGCTAGATCTTGCTTCGAAGTCTGGTTTATCTGCAGAGGAACTTGCAAAACTAAATGCTCTCGGACAAAGACCTGATGTCGTTACTTGCGCAGACCCCAAAGGAAACTCATTTGTTCCAGCTCAATGTCCTTCAAAATTAAGACCTAGTAATTTAAATCTAGCACTTGATTCAGATAGTAAACGGAGATTGGGCAACTCACCACTTGGGCAAGCGCTACCTCTAATTTCAGATGCTGCAGCTGGAGTGGCAAATGGAAGTACTTTATCTGATAATTCAGGGGGAACGGCAAGGGGAAGTATCGCTCAGCTTGGTAAGGTTCGAAATGCCTTAAAGGAGCAAGTCGACGGGCTTGCTGATGATTATGATAAAAATGTATTGAGTAAGCAGTTGAACAAAGATCAATTTAAAAGAGCTTCTCTTGCAGGAAACAATGCTAAGTTTAGAAGCCTCTTTAACGGCGACCCTGCCAAAAACGGTGTGACTAAAGATATGCTCGCAGGTGTGAGTGGGGGGCTAGCTGAGATTGAAAAGCTTAAAGATAATAAAGAAAATAAGACAGCTTCTAAGGTTTCAACATTTACGCCTCCTCAGTTCGTGGTGCCAAAAACCAACGACTTCAACTTTGACATAGGTGGCAGCAATAATACTGGCGCTAATATGGCTGCAGGTAATGGTTCCGGAAATAGTCTTGATGACTTTCAAGTCAATGCAGGAGATGTGAACCAAAAGGCAGATGTAAGTATTTTTAGAATTATTAGTAATAGATACCTAAAATCTTATCCAGTTTTACTGGAGGAGAAAAAATAGGTTAATTTTTAATAACAAGTGAGACGTTAGTGGTACGTAAGTTATTAAATTCGAGAGGGGCGACCTTCGTAGAAGTTTTGATTGCAGCTGGTATGACCGGAGCTGTAAGTCTTGGCGTTATGAAGTTAACCGATACCTCTCAAAAACAAAGTATTTATACAAAACAAAATATTATTATGGACGATTATATCCGAGGCCTTAGAGATTATATCTCGGATAAAACAGCATGTGATCAAGTTCTAAGACCCGACCCGAGTGGCCCAGGCGTGCAATCTCCTGATGTTTCAAGTTTCCCACTCTCTTCTGACTCGGGAATGACCATTCATAGAACGAAAACTTTACTTCCAAGAACGTCAACAGGAAGAGAAGTTCTTCCCGTGAGCATTTTCGTTTATTTCGATAGAAATTTGGCCGAAAATTATGGAACAGTTAAGGCAAGACCTGTCAAAAAAACCACTGCCAGTGGAATCTTTCAAGACGGAATTTTTGTTGAGTGCTCTGATTACGAGTCTGAAGCAGAGAGATCTGCCTTTAGTCTTGCTTGCGAAACCTTAGGCGGAGTCGTAGAGGAAGATGGTACTGGCGAATTGACATGTAATTTTTCACTTATTCCGGCCAATCATATTTTTTTAGACCACACCAAAAGAGAAGTTTGTGAAGTCTATGGTGGAGTTTATCTCGGAGGCAAATGTAATAATATGAATATGCCAAGTGCTAACTTCTATGGACAGAATATTCAAAGCGATAATTTTTTAATTTCTGGGACTCGCTATCGCACATTTAGGCAAATGTGTCCTGGTGATAATAATTTCGTTATTGGAATGAACTCTGATGGAAGTGTGGTTTGCAAAGAAGTAAAACGTTGTACTAAGGGAGATGCTCAATGTCCCTAAGAAAGATTCTCAATCAAAAAGGTAGTGCCTTAGCTAATATTATAGCCGTTTCGGCTGCGGTTGGTGTTGGTGCCGTTATGATAGGCCAGACAGGAAAACTTCGAAGCAAAATGGATCGAGACGTAACCCAGAATACGATCATTCAAAACACCGTTCTTGATATTAAAACTTATCTCGCTTCTGAGAAGAACTGCTATCAAGCTCTCAATGCAGCACCAGCTTTTAGCCGCATAGGTGATTATGCCCCCAATATGGATTTAACTAATGGGGTGAGAATATCAGAAATAAAAGATATGAATCCTGGTGAAAGAGAAAGAACTCTTATTATTATGTTTGAAAAAGTAGTAAGTGCTAATTCCGATGGAAGTGAAATTAAAAAAAATAGACCCGATCAAGTGGCCATCCAAACCTTTTTAAAACCTGATCCCTCAAATCCCGGATCATCTATAGAAACCTGTACTAGCTTTGAAACCACAGGAGTTGATAACTCGCTTCTTACTCTTTGTGCTACAGTTGGGGGAGAATATAATGCAAGTACAGGAGAGTGTGTACCAAATTATCAAGGTACAAATCCCATTGGAAATGCTTTTAGAAATCAAGTCGATCAGATTGCTTGCAGAATTTTAGGCGGTAATCTATCAGGTACGACTTGTGATAGAGTGAATATTACCGGGCCCATTGAGTCATCGCATTTTAAATTAGGAGATATCGATCTAGGTGCTACCGATAAAGTTGCGTCTCAGACCCTCACTTGTAGTGACGGCCAACTCGCGATGGGAATGGAGAGAAATGGACAAATCAATTGTAGAGATATTTCTTGTCCAAAACCTAGTGGAGAGAATGCTTCAGATTATATTTTTAGAAATGTAGGCGGCGATTATTTTTGTCAGTGCACTCGAAACCGCGGTCCTGGTTATGATTGTGGATCTCGCTTCCCTTCAGATATTGGAGATGGGCTTGGCTGTGCTGATGAAACAGTTAATGACGGATGTGGAACTGGTGAAACTTGTATTATCAGACGAAAGATTCCGATTTGTCCCAGAAGAGCTGGTTGTGATGAAGTTGTAAGAAACGATTGCGGGGAAGTTTGTGATACGGGGCCGAGTTCAAATACTTGGAGTCCTGCTCCATCGACTGTTTGTGATGGTGAATCGTTTACCCAAAGTAATGATTGTGGGCAGTCTAGATCAGCTGTTGGGACAATGGACTGTGAACAACCTCAACCTCCTTGTAATCCTAGTTGGTCTCCCGCGAGATCAACCGTATGTAGTGGAGAAAGTTTTACTCAATCTTCTCAATGTCCAGCTCCGAATAATAGAAGATCTTCAACAGGAACTAAAGACTGCTCTGACGATACACCTTGCTGTTTTCGAGAAAGAGACGCATGTGATTCGATTCATGGTGACTGTACTTATACCGGTGGAGAGTATTGTGGAAGAGTCTGTTCAGGAACAACAGGTAATACTTGTTCTTCACCTTCAGGTAATATCGGTAGTGAATTTAATACTGCGGGCTGGCCTTCAGACGCTGCAGCAAGGTGGAGAACATATTCTACTGAGCAGTGCTGTCTTCAACGGGGAATGAATGGATGTACTGAACCAGGAGACGCCTATTTTGAATGTACTTCAACTGGTTGGAGATTCTCGAGATGTGGAGGAGGAGGTTGTCGGAACAGGACCTGGTCTCCAGAGCCTTCCACTGTATGTGCCGGAGAGACCTTTCAACAAAGATCTAATTGTTCGGCTATTAGAGATGCTGTGGGAACTAAGGACTGTAGTAATCCGCCTAGGTGGAAAGTTTCAGGTCCGACTATGTGCTTGAGAGATTTTTATCTTTCATGTGGTCAACGATTAAGAGAAAGTTGTAATGAAGGCGAGTCCTCAAGGTGTGGGTACACTGGAAGTGACAGGTCTGTAGATACTTGCGATTACAGTGGGGGCAGGGGTTATCTTTCTCGATCAATGTATTGTGAAAGATAATAAAAAGATTATGAGGAGAAAAAGTTAGTGAAACTTTTTAAAAAGATCATATTCAATGCCAAAGGTATGAACTTCATGGAGATGATTGCAGGAGCAGCCATCTTTGGAGTCGTAAGTACTGTCGCAGTGAAAAATCTTTCTACTTCTAATAAAGAAATGGTCAGTACCAAAGAGCGACTGAAAATTGAATCTGCTACAAAGTCGATTAGTGATGTTCTAAAGAGAAAATCTCTTTGTGAATCTGCTATTCAAAATTTAGATGTGACCAAGTTAAGCTCTGGAGATGGTCTGATCTTAAAAAAAGAGCAAGTTAATAAAGATGAAAATAATTGTGTGGAACCCACAAGACCCCAGCAATCAAATCAAGGGGAGACAGATGGAGTCTCTGGGGGATCGAGATTTCAAGAACAGATGGCCGAGTATGAGCGAAGCTTAGCGGAATACAGAGAGTGTCTAGAGAGAGCTCAAGATTCTCAAGTGAGTTTAGATGAAGATAATAGAAAAGTGATTGAGACCGGAGCTGGAACCCTCAATCTTTCTCGAACAAGTATTGATATCGGTCGAGAGCTTGATAGTGGGATTCGACTTGATGCGATCGGTTTAAAGCTTGGAGGCAGCTCAGGAGAGGTTCCTCTTTATTTTACCATCGAGTTTGGAGTCCCTATCGGTAATACGGGGCGTTTTAAAACTGTAAAACGCGTGGTGGAAATGCAAGTACAAATTAGGTCAGGCCAGATTGTATGTGATAGCTTTCAAGGAAGTGAAATATTTGATTCTGCCACGGCAAAAATTTGTGATGAGCTTGGTGGTGTGATGGTGGGAGCCACTTGTGATGTTTCAGGAGGACTTGATTCAGAACTTTCAGATCGACTTTCTTTAGCCGCGTGTGAAGCCCTAGATGCAAGTGGCGCAGGCGTTTTTTCAAGTGGACTTTGTTCAAGAATTCTCTTAAATGGACAAATTGAATCGCAAAATATTAGTCCTAATAAATTAGTGATTAACTCAGACGAGCGTAATATTTTTGATAATACCGATTGCGCTGGCTATCTTGGTGGCTACCAAAGAGCGGGGCAAAAGGAATGCAAAGCCATTGAATTTAATTTCGTTGGTGGAACGCTTCCGAATTGTGATCTACAAGATGGTTATAGATTGGAAGGTGATAATGCAGCTAATGCAACATCAACTTGTAGAGATTTAGACTATTCCTATGATGAAGGAAACGATCGTTGTAATTTCTCGGAAGTTGGAAGTGACACTGCGGAGCTTTGCCAAGTCTTTGCGACGGGGTCTTGTAGTGGAAGTAGTCCTGGTGTGGTTGAAACAGTTCCTGATGGAACAGTTTGTGGAAGTGGGAAGGCTTGTAGTGGTGGAAACTGTATAGACGCTCCCGTTTGTGATGATACTTATTCTCTTTCAGGAACACAAAGTGCAACTGGGACGAGTACCTGTACTCAGTTTGATAGAGAAGTAAATTTTGATTTTTCTGGTTGTAATTCTAGCTCATCAATTCAAGCAACTGCTGGCGAGTGTAAGAGAATAAGGTCTGGAACCTGTAATAATAGTATTGCGGGAGTCGTGGAAAATTATCCTGATGGAACTGATTGTGGCTCTGGTAAAACTTGTCAGGCTGGTGTTTGTAGTGATGGGGACGATAATGATCTGGATCTTCAATGTGCAGAGGGATTTTTTAGAGATCAAACGGCTTGTATTGCTGCTAACCCTGATAGGGCCTGTGAAACGCTAACTGTTGGTTGGACACAAAGAAATGGAACTTATGAGCTTTGTTCCGTACTAGAAGACGATCGTTGTAATCCGCTTTGGTGTCCCGCACGTTCTGTTGGAACTTGGGTGGAAACATCAAGAATAAGTTGTGGTGCGAGCGGAAGCCTGCCCGCGATGAGAGACTTCGCTGGGGCTCGTTGCTCTAGTCTTGGTTCAACTATGCGAGTAAAAACTCGTGATGGGCGCTGTAGAACGGGGAACTCTGAAACTCTAATGGAAGCGGAATTGACTTGTCAGCCTTGATGCCACGAAATCGAGGCTACAAATTCAGTCTAAGATTCATAAGTATTTGATAATATGTATTTTCCCCTTTGAACTCCCTGAAAATGGGATAATAGTTTAGTAATTTGCTTTTTCTGCCGATAAGTCGGTGAGGTGTGCTTATGAAACTTGCTAACTTTAAATTTTTTTTAATTCTTACTTTACTCTCGTTGACGACAATATCTTTGGCGGATGGAGGGAATGAGGTTGTAGATACTATTGAAGGACCAGTAACAATCTTACATAATTCAGGCGATGGGCAAGCAAGTTTTATTACTGGAAATATTAGTCCAGAATTAGCGGCGCAAGCTAATCAAGAAGCTGACAGTTGTGCAAATACTCTTAAAAATTCAAGTGCTTCAGACGGAGAGACTGGAGACCTTCCGGGTTCTTGCACTAGAATAAGTGAGGTTGATGGCTTACAAGAACACCTTGATTCCTTAGGTGATATTTGTGGCACTGAACAAGTCCGAGAAAGGTCGCCACAACAATCTGCTTGTTCTTTTAGAGTCGCATGTCCGAATTCCGCCAGTTCCATTACAAATGAAATCATTTCTCAAACCTGTAGAAGTTATATTGAATCAACTCATAGTGAAACAGGTAGAAATATTGCCAACGTTATTAATGCTGGCTTACAACAAGACCCCTCTCAAAGTTTAGCAGATGTTGCGACTTCAAAAGAGGCTTTTGAAAAAATAATCTTAGAGACTGCAAAAATGCTTTCGGGTCCAGGCTCAAGAGAAAGATTTAGTGGGAGTCTTGATATATTCAACGGTCAAAGTCCTTCAAGAGCTGGTATAGATAGTTCAGTAACTTTTGGATATTTAGCTGACCTTTGTGGAAGAAGTGATGTCTGGCCTAGTGTAAGAACAAATGATGAAAGTAGAGATATAAAATCTCCAATCGCTGGAGATGCACGAATCATTGATTCTTGGGATAACCCATATCGAATGTATGGAGATTACGGATCATGTACCAATGTATTTGATGAAGGCTTTTTCGTAGGGAGAAGTGAGGCAAGTTCAGCTAGAGTCTTAGCCAGGGTCTGTAAAGACCTTATCAATATTTACTCAACTTCTGTTAGTAATAATAATAGATTAGAAATAAACGAGGATTCTCGTTCTTATCAAGTTATAGCCTCCGATTTATCAGGTTTTGGAGGTGCAAGTTCAGCAGTTACTATATCTGAAAATCAATTAAAGTTTTTTCACTATTTTGGAAAAATTGAAGGTGCTCCAGAATTAGGCACAGATGGAGCACAAGAGCAGTTCAATCAAATCTATTCAGCCAACTACGCTACCAATATTGGAAGAGAAGAAGTTGAGGCTCGGGTCGTAATAAGTAATGAAGTAAAAACTGCCGCGGTCAAAACTTTTTTATCTCTTATCTCTCCTTGCATGGGCTTTCGACATATAGTTGAGAAAGTTGATGATGCTTATCCTGATCATAATCAAGGAATAGTAGGAGTTAGGGGCGAGATTGAACAATGTTTTGTAAGAGCGGGAGGACAAACTAGTAAACCTAAAAGTTCTCTAGACTTTCAAGATTGTCGAGTTGCTCTTCGTTGGATGGGGGGAGATGATATTGTGGGTGGCGCTTTAATGCCA
>CEQY01070158.1_pt1 | contig 11568 bp, 10 predicted proteins | sample 361391 | NCBI WGS metagenome assembly CEQY01 (sample SAMEA2621075, study PRJEB7988) | marine metagenome | isolation source: saline water (ENVO:00002010), including
TTTTACTTATTATTTATTAAACATTTCATATAAATATTAGATTTACATAACAATAATTCAAAAATGTCATATATAGAGCCGGCTCCAATTTTAGATCATGCCAATCCTTTAGATTCCATGATGGAACGTTTTCATAAAGCGGCCGAACATCTTGGTTTAGATGATGATATATATAATGTCTTAAAAGCTCCAGCTAGACAGGTTATAGTTTCACTACCAATTTCTATGGATAATGGAGACATAAAAGTGTTTAAAGGATATAGGGTTATTCATTCAACTATTTTAGGGCCATCTAAAGGTGGTCTTAGGTATGACCTTGCAGTGAACTTAGACGAAGTTACCGCACTTGCATCTTGGATGACTTGGAAGTGTGCGGTAGTTGATATTCCTTATGGAGGAGCTAAAGGGGGAATATGTTGTGATCCGAGAAATATGTCGACAGGTGAATTAGAAAGATTAACAAGATCATATACACAATCCATGTATAGTGTTTTTGGTCCTGACAAAGATATTCCAGCTCCTGATGTTGGAACAGGCCCTAATCAAATGGCTTGGTTAATGGATGAGTATTCTAGAGCTCATGGGGGTACAGTCAGTGCTGTTGTAACAGGAAAGCCTATTGTTTTAGGCGGATCTTTAGGTAGGGTTCAAGCTACGGGAAGGGGTGTAATGACTACTGCTCTTTCGGCTATGGCAAAGTTAAAAATTAATCCTTATAAGGCTACTGTAGCAGTTCAAGGATTTGGCAATGTTGGTTCATGGGCGGCACACCTTTTAAAAGAGAGAGGTTGTAGAATTGTTGCAATTTCTGATATTTCTGGCGCGTATTACAATAAAAAGGGTATTAATATTGGAAAGGCTATGACATATAGAAATGAAAACAAAGGTAGTCTCAAAGGTTTTGACGGAGGTGAAATTATTCCAGCTGATGACTTTTTTAAATTAGATGTAGATGTAATCATACCAGCAGCACTTGAAAATGTAATAAATGAAAAAAATGCTGAAAACATTAAAGCAAAGCTTATTGTAGAAGGAGCTAATGGACCTACATCACATAAAGCTGATGATATTCTTTTAAAAAAGGGTATTGTTGCTGTGCCAGACATTTTAGCTAATGCTGGAGGGGTTATTGTTTCATATTTTGAATGGGTCCAAAACAGGTTAGGTTTTAAGTGGTCTGAAAGTAGAGTAAATAGGAGGTGTGATTCTATAATAAAATTAGGGTTTAATAATGTTTATAAAATTTCTAAAGAATATAAAGTTTCTTTAAGGATCGCAGCTTATATATCTGCTATTGATAAGGTTGCAAAAACTTATAAATTTAGAGATGGGTCTTTTACTTTTCAGAAAACTTAATGGTTATTCATAAAGAAGGCAGAAAAACTATTCTTATATCTTTTCTGATTTTAATTTTTATAAATTGTCTTGTTTTATACTTAGGCCTATCACCATTACAATTTTATAGCATTTTAGGTTTATCATTATTTCTTTTTTTATTTATGGCTCAGTTTTTTAGAAGTCCTACCATAAAAATTAACCAAAATGATGAAGTTCTTTATTCACCAGCTGAGGGAAAAGTTGTAATTATAGATAAGGTTTTTGAGGATGAGTATTTTAAAGCAAATAAGATACAGGTATCAATTTTTATGTCTCCTTTAAATGTTCATGTTAATAGAAATCCTATTTCAGGCAAAGTTGATTATTATAAGTATCACCCTGGAAAGTATTTATTAGCATGGAATCCTAAATCAAGTAAATTAAATGAAAGAAATACTATAGTTATTAGTTCTAAAAAAAATATTAAAATTTTAATGAGACAAATAGCTGGTACTGTTGCTAGAAGAATTAAATGCTATATAAAAAAAGGAGATAAGGTTAGCCAATGTGAAGAGTTTGGTTTTATAAAATTTGGATCTCGAGTAGACTTGTTTTTACCTCTAGATTTTAAATTAAATATTAAACTTGGTGACAAAACCTATGCTGGTATTACCAAAATTGGAAAGTTTTAATTTATTTTTTTTTCAAGTTCTTTAATTATTTTTTCTAAATATTTTTTATCTATTTCATCAAATGATTTGTATTTATCATGATCAACATCAAGAACACCTATCACTTTTTCTTTTTTTCTTAAAGGAATTACTATTTCTGACTTTGATAAATCACTACATGCAATATGTCCGTCAAATTTACTTACATCATCCACAACAATAGTTTTATTTTTTTTCCAAGATACACCACAAACTCCTTTTCCTTTTTGAATTCTTGTGCAGGCTACGGTTCCTTGAAAAGGACCCAATATCAATTCATCTTTTTCAACTAAATAAAAACCTATCCAAAAAAAATTAAATTTTTCTTTTATTGCCGCACATATGTTTCCAAGGTTTGCAATAAGGTTTGTTTCAGAAGCTAATAATGATTTTATTTCTTTATTTAAAAGGGTATATTTTTTTTCTTTATTTTTCATTATTATTTATTGAATAATATAAACAGTTGATCATCAAATATTTTTTTATAATCTTTTTTTTCATAATTAAATTTTGGGGCAGCAAGACCTCCTCTGAAATTTTTTTTTGATTTAAATATTCTCATTTCATCCCATAGATTATTTTTAATGAATTTATTTAATGTAAAAGATCCACCTTCCACAATAATAGATATGATATTTTTTTCAACTAGAGAACCTATTACTTTTTTTAAATTTTTTTCATTTATATTATCTATGTTTAATGTTTTTGATAATTTATTAAAAATGTTGTTTTTGTTATCAAGTCTTTTTTTTGGATTTATTACCAATCTTATTGGATTTCTTCCTGTCCATTTTCTAACTGTTAAATTTGGATTATCAAATTCAACAGTTGAAGCTCCCACAAGAATTGAATCTTCAACAGATCTCCATTTATGAACAAATTGTCTAGATAAATTATTACTAATCCATTTAGAGTTATTTTTCCTATTAGCAATCAAATTATTTTTTGTTTCTGCCCATTTTAAAATAATATATGGTCTTTTATTTTTTATTGAAGTAAAAAATCTTTTATTTAATTTTTCTCCTTTTTCTTTTAAAATATTTGTTACTACCTTAATGCCCATTTCTTTTATTTTTTTTATACCTTTCCCATTAACCTTTGGATTTGGATCCTTATTAGAAATAACAATTTCTTTAGGTTTTAATTTAATCAACTCATTAACACAAGGCGGTGTTTTTCCATAATGAGAGCATGGTTCAAGATTAATAAAAATACTACTTTGATTTACTGTTTTCTTATCTTTAACAGAATTTATTGCATTTATTTCTGCGTGATTTGAGCCATACTTCTCATGAAATCCTTCTCCAATAATTTTATTATTTTTTACAATCACACATCCCACTAAAGGATTAGGAGAAACGTTTCCTTCTCCTTTCTTTGCAAGGTAAAATGTTCTTTCAATGTAATTTTTATAATAACTTTTCATATTAGTTTTGAATTATGAATCAAATACAAATTAGTGAATTATCCAGTTTTATTAACACAAACTTGACAGATAATTTTTCAAAAAGAAAAAAAGAAAACATACTTAAAAAATATTTGTCATTGTACTTAAACATATCAAATAGTGATATAATATTAAATAAATCTATTCCGTGGTCAAACATTAATAAAAGTAAATTAAAAGATCATTTAGTTAAAATAAATGAAGGGATACCAATTCAATATGTAATAAAAAAAGAATTTTTTTATAACTACATATTCAAAGTATCCGATCGTGTATTGATTCCAAGACCAGAAACAGAAGAATTAGTTTCTAAAATTATAAATTTAGAAAAGGCCAATAAAAAATTAAAAATATTAGAAATAGGTTCAGGTTCAGGATGTATTTCCATAACTCTTAAAAAAGAATTAATTAATCCTTTTATTACTGCAATAGATATTTCAAAAAGCGCAATTAAAATTGCTGAGAATAATGCTAATATATTGAATGCAGATATTAATTTTTTATGCAAAGATTTTTTTCATTATTCTACAAAAGAAAAATTTGATATCATTATTTCTAATCCACCATATATTCCATTGAAAGATAAAAAATTTGTAGATAAATTGGTATATAAAAATGAACCATATAACGCGCTTTTTGTTGGAAGTGATCCTCTTATTTTTTATAAAAAAATTTTAAACTTTTCAATTAATTATTTAAATAAAAATGGGAGAGTTTATTTTGAAATAAATGATATCTATAAAGATAAGATGAAAAAATATTTAGATTTATTTCATTCAAATGTTAAATATGAGTTTTTAAAAGATATGCAAAGGAAATATAGATTTTTATTTCTAAATTTTTAAGTTAAGAGAAACCATAAAATTTCTTCCAGCTTGTGGGTAAAAGTAATTTTCTCTAATCTCGGTATCTAATCCAGCATAATATCCAAAAGTATATCCATTACTAGAATACATAACATTAAAAACATTATTTGCAGATATTTTAAAATATAAATTATCAAAAACATTATTAATGAAACTTGTATTTATCTCAAAATCATTAATTATAAATGATTTTATCATTCTATTGATATTCGAAGTGTTATCCAAGTATTGATTACTTACATATTTAGTTTTCCAAACCAAGTTTAAATTGTTATTTACTTTCCATTCGAAGTGATTGTTTATAATCATATTTGGAGAAAAAGCTATATCAGTTACATTGTAATTATTTATAACTGTATTGTATTCTGAAAAATCACTACCATAATCATAAATATATTCTTTAAAGTTATAAACTAAGTTTCTAGATAGTGATAAAGAAGTGTTAATCATAAGATTGTTACTGTTAAATGAATTATATATTTCAACCCCAAATCTTCTGCTTTTTTTTACGTTTGTTCGAACATAAGCTCCTACGTCATTTACCTCACCAGTTGTGACTAATTGATTATCATATTCCATTAAGAATAAATTAGTATTTAAAATCCCCTTTTCGTAATTAAAATTTTTTCCAATTTCAAAATCATAAAGCTTTTCGTGACTTGGTTCAATATTAGAATCAATAAAATCACTTCTTATAGGTTCTCTATTTGCAATTGAAATGGAACTATAAAAACTAATGAAATCATTAATTTTTTTTGTAAACCCTAATTTAGGATTTACAAATATCCTAGCTGAATTTATATTAATAGCAGACTTATCATTGTCTGTTCCATTACTTTTATGTGAATAACTTCGAACTTGAAAATCTAAAAATAGATTAGATGAATTAGATATTTTATAATCATATTTTATAAATAGATTTCCATCTCTTTTAAATGATTTAGAAAAATAGTATGGGTCTTTGATTGGAATACTAGGAATTATTATTCGACCAAAGTGATCACCATCATATTCACTAATGGCTCCTCCAATATTTAATTCTCCTTTTTTTACTTTTGTAAAATAAGAGTAGGTAATTCCATAAAAATGATTATCAAGCCATCTTCTTCTTACTAAATCAATAGATTTATTTTCTAAGCTTGCATAATAATCAATTAAATTATCAGCTTCTCTAAATTGTTCATAATATCCTCTTCCATATGTATAATGTAAAGCCAAATGAATGTTTGAGTTATTGGAAATATTATGATTAAAGTGAAATTGATAATGATCTTGCTGATAATTATCAGTTTCATTTTCATATAAATAATAATTGAACGTTCTTCCGGAGTTTAATAAATTATTAGCTTGTTTGTCAGTATATCCGTTATTCAATATAACATTGTTCATACCATCTAAATCGTTTTCAATTCTTGATTGAGGTGTTCCCCACCACGACTGATATGTTTTTTCTTTTCCAGAAAAATTTATAAAATCTATAACACTTTTCTTTCCATAATAACTTGCAGATGCATAATATGATTTTAAATTCGATGATGCTCTATCAATATATCCATCTGAGTCAATTTTAGACAATCTTAAATTAAGGTTTAATTTATTTTTTATAAGTCCTGAGTTAATTTCAAGAGAGTTTTTAAATGTTTTAAATGACCCTGCAGATGATGAATAATTTAATTTAAAATCTTCACTAATATTTCCTGTTTTTATATTAATTGTACCCCCAAATGAACCACCTCCATTTGTTGAAGATCCAACACCTCTTTGAACTTGAATACTACTAGATGATGAAGCAAGGTCTGGCATATTAACCCAAAAAACTCCATGAGATTCAGAATCATTATATGGGATTCCATTTATAGTTACGTTAACTCTGGTTGCATCACTTCCCCTTATCCTAACGCTTGTGTAACCAACACCATTGCCAGCATCTGATGTAGCATAAGCTGAAGGTGTAGCCTGAATTATAAATGGAATATCTTTTCCAACATTGCTTTTTTCAATAAAATTTTTAGAAATATTTGTATAAGGATACGGACTATTTTTTTTTACTCTTGTTGATGTAACTTTAATTTCATCATTAAGTATTATTCCATCATCTAAGGTAAATTTAAAATCACTTCTATTATCAGTGTTAATAAAAAAATCTTTCGCTATATACCCCACATGTGATATTTTCACATTTATACTATCTTCATTTGTATTGAAATAAAATATTCCTTTTTGATCACTATATAATATTTTATTTAAAGAAGGTATTTGAATATTAGCTCCTATAATTGCTTCACCCTCATTATTAACCACTAAGCCCTTAAATGATTTTTGAGCGTGGCCTGAAAAGGTTATTAAAATTAAAAATAATATTTTATTCATATTTACTACGCCAGCATTATCTGGATCAGTTTTTCGAGTTTAATCTCAGCCTTTATATTTCAGGCACCCCAAGGTTTCACAAGTATAATTATTTTTTTATAAAATTTAAAGATGTTAATAGTCTATTTGAATGACTTCCCTCAACAACTTTATAGTTTGCCTTTTTTTGATTCAAATGATATTTAAATAAATCAAATATTTTAATTCTTCCTTTAGGATTTTCTCTTAAAGGATCATTAACCCAAGGGAAATCAGGTTTGCACAACAAATAGTAATCAAATAATTCATTTTTTGTCATTTTAATAATCTTTTTACTGCATTGATTATATTTAAACTCACTCCAAATTAGTATATCAATAATAGACGTATCACTAATAAGAAATTTTTTAACTTTTGTTTTTTTTTCTTCTATTCTTTCTGACTGTTTTTGAGCAATTATTTCAAGCGATGAAATCGTATAATTTTTATTTTTATTAACATAATACCTAGCATATTCTTCAATAAAATTTTCTTTTAATAATTTAGATAAACTGTTAGCTAGTGTTGTTTTACCAGACGACTCAGGACCTATAATTGATATTTTTTTCATTTAATTTATTTGTCCAGGATTTATATCCCAAAATTGCAATAATTAAAAATACAAGAAATTGAAAGCTAGTTAATGGCAATTCTTTATAAAAATAAAGTGGGATATATATTAAGTCCGCAATTATCCAATATATCCAATTTTCAATTTTTCTTCTTGCCATTAGAAACATCGCAACTAGAGATAAGGAAGTTGTAATACTATCAACCATTGGTACATTGCTATCTGATGTTTTTAATAAATAATATATTATCAAGAAGAAAAATATTGATAGAATAATTGCGAAAAATAATTCTCTTTTATTACATCTACTAATTTTTTTTCTTACTTTTTTATTTTTTGAACCCCAAAGAAACCACCCATAAATGCTCATTATAAAATAATAAATATTAATGCCAGCATTTGCATACAGTTCTGCAGAATAGTTAATAAAAATATAAATACTTACGCTAATAATACCAGTGGGAAAAACCCTTATATCATTATTTTTTGCATACCATACACTTAATAGCCCGAATAATACAGCAATGAATTCCAACATTTTATATAATAAATATAATTTTAGTTTTAATAAATATCCATTAGATTTGTTTGGCAAATAGAACTAGTTAATATTTGCCATGCAAAAAAACAATAAAATTCTTTCTGAAGCATTTACTTTTGATGATGTTTTGCTTCAACCTGCCTATTCAGATATATTACCTAGCCAAGTTGATGTATCTACCTATTTAACCAGAAATATTAAATTAAATATTCCTTTAATTTCTTCACCAATGGATACGGTTACAGAATCATCTTTAGCTATTGCAATTGCATTGAAAGGCGGAATGGGAATTATCCATAAAAACATGAAAATTGATGATCAAGCAGATGAGGTTAAAAAAGTTAAAAGATCCCAAAGTATTATTATAAAAGATCCAATTACTTTAAATAAAAACTCAACTGTAAAAGATGCCCTGCAAATAATGAAAAAAAATAAAATTGGTGGCATTCCTATCGTTGGTCAAAAAAACTATTTGCATGGAATTGTAACCAATAGAGACATAAGATTTCATAAGGACGGAAAAATTCAGCTTTCCGAAATTATGACATCAAAAAATTTAGTTACCGCAAAGAATGACACCGATTTATTTAAGGCAGAGCAGTTATTAAAAAAACATAAAATTGAAAAATTACCCATTGTAAACGAAAAGAATATTTTAGTTGGCTTGGTAACATATAAAGATATATTGAAAAATAAGTCTATGCCAGATGCTTGCAAGGATAGATTTGGAAGATTGAGGGTTGGCGCAGCAATTGGAAATGAATTAAATTATAAAAAAAGATTAGATAACTTAATAAGTGTAGGGGTAGATGTAATTGTGATTGATACTGCTCATGCACACTCTAAATCTGTAATTTCTTTGTGTAAAAAAATTAAAAAAAATTATGACATTGATTTAATAGTTGGAAATGTTGCAACTGCTAGCGCAGTAAAAGATTTAGTATCCGCTGGCGCAGATGCAATAAAAGTTGGAATAGGCCCTGGAAGTATTTGTACAACTAGAGTAATTGCAGGTGTTGGATTCCCTCAATTGTCTGCAATTCTAGAGTGTTCAAAAGGTTTAAAAGATTCCAAAATACCATTAATTGCGGATGGTGGAATTCGATTTTCTGGTGACATAGTAAAAGCTATTTCAGCTGGAGCAAATGTTGTGATGATTGGATCATTATTTGCAGGGACAAAAGAAACACCTGGGGAAATTATACTACATGAAGGAAGAAAATATAAAACCTATAGAGGAATGGGTTCTGTTGAGGCTATGGAAAAAGGAGCAAGAGATAGATATTTTCAAGAAAATGAAAAAGAAACTAACAAGTTAGTTCCTGAGGGAATTGTTGGAAGAGTACCATTTAAAGGAGATGCTTCTGAGGTTATATATCAGTTAGTTGGTGGCATTAAATCAGGGATGGGTTATACAGGATCTAAAGATATAAATGAATTAAAAGCTAATACTAAATTTGTTAAAATAACAAATGCATCTTCCATTGAAGGTCATCCTCATAACATAAATATTACCAGGGAAGCTCCAAATTATTCTAAGAACTAATCTTAGCAATCATTAACATTTATTTTTTTTTGGTTTTTTTCAGAATTATTAAATTGTAATTTTGAATATGATTTTGAATAAATTTAAACCTAGAATAAGTTTAATATTGGGATTATCCTGTTGGGTTTTTCTTTTATTATTTCAACTGACCTTAATTATTATAGAAAAAAACCTAACAATATATTCGTATTATTTTACTTATCATTTTTTTCTTGGGCTATCTATTCTATTCACTTACAATTATTATGATCAAAAACTTAAACTAGCAAACCCTAAGAATGTATTAATTTATTTAAATAAAATTTTAAAATTTTCTTTTTTATCTATTATTCCAGTTGGAATTATATGGATAATTTTATTTTATATTTTATCCGGAAATTATATAACAAGAAATGTATCCGTATTAAACATTGTAAATCATGTAAATATTGGAATTTCATTAACTTATTTGTCTATTATTTTTACCGTTTATAAAAGGTTTATTTTTTTTGATAATGAAAATAATTTAACAAAATCCTTGTGGAAAACATTTGAATACTTAATTCTTTTTACCTTTTTATTTGATTTTGTATCTATCTTTTTTCTTTCCTCTTTGTATTACATAATTGGAGTTATTGTAATTATATGTGGATTTGTTTTATCATTTAATTTGAAGTGGATTGCATATATAAGCTTTGATAAAAAATGGAAAAGCATTTTATATATATTTATTATAATTATATCTCTACTTTTTTATATAAGAATTTTTCTTCAAATTAATATTGCCGGAATAGTAATTTTTGACCTCACTAAATCTTTATATTTTATGGTAGTTAGTATTTTTATTTTACTATACTCTTTTATTTCAATTTTAGTTAATGCATTCAATTTACCCACATCCACCGTATTTGAAAAGTTTCAAAAAGAAAAACTTATTGCTAGAAAAGTTCAAGAAGCTTTAATTCCAAAATCATTACCAAACTCAGAAAAATTAAAAATTTTCTCCACTTATAATCCTCATTCAGATTTAGGAGGGGACTATTTTGACTATATTCCTCTAAATAAAAATGAGTTTATTGTATGTATTGCGGATGTTTCAGGCAAAGGTATGCCAGCAGCGTTGCTAATGTCAAATTTTCAAGCTTCATTAAGAACTTCATTAAGATATACTCAAAATTTAGATGAAATAGTTACGGAATTAAATTTCCAAATTAAAAGTAAAGAATCTGGTGATAGATTTGTTAGTTTTTTTATAGCTGAGTTTAATATTCAGAAAAAAACAATCAACTATGTTAATTGTGGTCATCCACCACCAATTTTGAAATTAGATAACAAAATAATAAATTTAGATCAGGGCACAACTCTAATAGGTGTTTTTAGTGAATTGCCTAAATTTAACTCGCATAAAGTTAAGTATAAAAATAATTGTTTATTATTATGTTATACTGATGGATTGTTAGAAACCCAAAATGATTTTAATGAGTATTATGGAGAGAAAAAGCTCAACAGTTTTGTTTTATCTTCTAAAATAAATAGTAAAAAAATAAATGAAAAAATAATAGATGACCTTAATATTTTTAAGGGAAATAATACTTTTAATGATGATATAACAATATTAACTATAGAAATCTCATAAAATGAAGCCTAATTTTTTTATGTTTTTTTTGATATTAATTTCCTGTAAAATTGACTCTAAGAAAGAGGAGGAAATAAAATCTAATCCTTTAGCAAAAGTTGAAAACAATTTCTTGTATTTAGATGATCTTATTATACCTGACAATAAATATGATAGTTCAAAATTTGTTGCTAAACAAATAAATGATTGGATAAAAAATGAAATTATATTACTTCATGCATATAATAATATAAATGATAGAATTTTTATTGATAAAAAACTTAAAAAATATGAAGATGATTTGATTTTGTATCAATATGAAAATGAGTTATTATCAAATAATGTTAATTTCATAATTTCTGATTTAGAGATAAGTAAATATTATAACGAAAACATAAAAGATTTTATATTAGGTTCAAAGATTGTTAGATGTTTATATACAAAAATCCCCTTGGGAGCTCCTGAAATTATTAATTTTAAAAAATTAATAAAAAGATATCCTCAATCAAATATTAATGATATTAAATCTTATTCCTTTCAATTTGCCGAACAGTATTTTTTAGATGATTCTGTTTGGCTAGATTTCGA
>CEQY01396329.1_pt1 | contig 11563 bp, 9 predicted proteins | sample 361391 | NCBI WGS metagenome assembly CEQY01 (sample SAMEA2621075, study PRJEB7988) | marine metagenome | isolation source: saline water (ENVO:00002010), including
ATTTAATTACTCCTGGTACAGAGTTTTTTAGTCCAAATATAAAAAAGCTTAAACTGGGCGAAAAGTCTCTTAGAAAAACCGATTTTAGATGGATTGACTTTTTAAGAAAGAATCCAGAAAAAATTATCTCTTTTCCTAATTGGATTGATTATTCAGAATTTAAAAAAATAAACTTTAACAATAAAAAATATGATTTTTCTATTTTAGGGATAAATTATGTAGCACGTATTAAATTTTATAACTTTATCAAAAAAAAACCTTTCAAATATATTACTCAATTTTTTACCTATAAACTTTTATTATTCTTAAATAGATATATAAAATCAAAATATATCATATATTTTCTTAGAGAAACTTTTTCAAAAAAAATATCTCAATCTATATTTAGTTTTTCTTGTGGTTCAAAATTGAAAATCTTAGTGAGAAAATTTTTAGAAATCCCTGCCTTTGGAAGCTGTCTTGTAGCTGATCCCTTTTATGGTTATGAGAATTTTGGTTTTATTCACAAAAAAAATTTTATAGACGTAAATAAAATTTATGAGACAAAAAATATTGAAAGTTTTTATTATAAAAAATTATATAAAAAAATAACACTTCAAGGACAAAACTTGATAAAAAAAAAACATAGTGTTCAAGCTCGGAGAAAACAATTGACAGATGTACTTAAACTAATTAATCAACAAAAATTTAAAGGATCCTATTGGTCAAAAGGTAAATTTTTATTTAGATGAAAAAAAATATTTTAATTACAGGTTGTGCAGGTTTCATAGGATTTCATTTAGCAAATAGATTTTTAGAAAATAAAAATGTAAAAATTTACGGTGTAGACAACCTTAATGATTATTATGATGTTGATTTAAAAAGAAAAAGAATAAAAATACTTAAGAAAAATAGCAGTTTTAATTTTAAAAAAATAGATTTAAGAAATTTTGAAAATCTTAAAAAATATTTTCATAATAAAAAATTTTATGCTGTTTATCATTTGGCTGCTCAGGCTGGAGTAAGATATTCTATTTTAAATCCAAAAGTTTATTTAGAAAATAATATAAACGCGTTTTATAATGTTATGTATTTATCTAATAAGCAAAAAGTAAAACATTTTTTATTTGCTTCTACAAGCTCAGTCTACGGTTCTAAAACTAAATTTCCATTAAAAGAAAAAATGAATACAGATAAACCTTTGTCATTTTATGCTGCAACAAAGAAATGTAACGAAGTTATGGCATATTCTTTTTCTCATATATTTAAACTTAAAACTACAGGATTAAGATTTTTTACAGTTTATGGTCCTCTTGGTAGGCCTGATATGGCATTGTATAAGTTTGCAAAAGCTATTAGTAAAAATATTAAATTAGATTTATATAATAAAGGTAACCATATTAGAGATTTTACATTTATAGATGATGTGGTTTTTTATTTGATTAAATTATTAAATAAGAAGCCAAATAATAATGAAAATTTTCAAATATTAAATATCTCAAATAGTTTACCCAAAAATTTAAAAATTTATTTAAAAATAATAGAAAAAAATTTGAATAAAAAATCAAAAAAAAAATTACTACCATTACAAAAAGGTGATGTTTTAAAAACTCATGGTGATAATTCTAAATTAGTAAAAAAAGTTGGCAAATTAAATCCTACCCCATTAGAAAAAGGAATAAAAAATTATATTCATTGGTTTAAAGATTTTTATGGTTATTAGAAAATACAAGATTTGTGTAATAGGTTTGGGTTATGTAGGTTTACCTTTGGCGGTGGAATTTGGAAAATATTATGAAACCATAGGATTTGATTTAAATAAAGAAAGAATAAGTAATCTAAATAATAATATTGATTTAAATCACGAAATGAAATCAAAACAAATAAAAAGGTCGACCAAAGTTAAATTTACTTACTCTACAAAAGACATTTCCGACTGTAATATTTATATAGTTTGTGTTCCAACACCAATTAATAAACAAAAAAAACCTGATTTAAAAAGTATTATTAGTGCTACAATATTAGTTAGTAAGGTATTATCTAGAAACGATATAGTTGTTTATGAATCTACTGTATATCCAGGATTAACTGAGGAAATATGCATCCCATTACTTGAAAAAAAATCAGATCTAAAATTTAATGAAGATTTTTTTCTTGGTTATTCACCTGAGAGAATAAACCCAGGAGATAAAGTTAGGACTTTAACTAAAATTAAAAAAGTAGTCTCGGGATCTAATAAAAAAACCAAAAATATACTAAAACATATTTATGGAAAAATTATAAAAGCTGGAGTCTATGTTGCAGATTCAATTAAAACTGCTGAGGCTGCAAAGGTAATAGAGAATACCCAGAGGGATTTAAATATTGCTTTAATTAATGAATTTACTCAGCTTTTTAAAAAATTAAACCTCAATCCAAAAAATGTATTTGATGCAGCTAAAACAAAATGGAATTATTTGGATTTTAAACCTGGAATTGTTGGGGGGCATTGTATAGGTGTTGATCCATACTATCTAACTTACAAAGCAAAACAAATTAATTTTAAACCAAATATAATTTTGGCAGGTAGAAGTATCAACGATTCAATTGCTAGTCGATTGGCTGTAGAAATAAAAAATAAAATAAATAAAAAAATCAAAAAAAATAAAATCAAACTTTTAATAATGGGTTTTACATTCAAAGAAAATTGTTCTGATTTTAGAAATACTAAAGTAATTGATATCTATGAAAAACTAATTAGTTTTGGTTTTTCAGTAGATATCTTTGATCCATGGATAGATAGAGTAAAAACTCAAAAAGAATATAAAAGCGCAAAATTAAAAATCATTAAAAAAATTAAAAAAAATTGTTATTCAAGTATTGTTTTGTGTGTTTCACATGATTATTTCAAAAAATTAGGATACAAAGGAATTAAAAGTTATTGTAAAAAGGAACACATAATTTTTGATATTAAAAATACTTTTAAAGAAAAACAAGTTGTACAACTTTTATGAAAAATTTTTTAAACAGCTATAAAAAACCAGTTTTAATTGCTGAAATAGGATGTAACCATATGGGTCAAATTTCTATAGCTAAAAAAATGATATTAGAGTTAAAAAAAGCAGGAATTCAATATGTAAAATTTCAAAAAAGAAATAATAAAGTATTATTAACTAAAAAAGAATATAACAAACCCCATCCTGTCCCAGAAAATTCTTATGGTACTACTTATGGAAAACATAGAGATTTTTTAGAATTTAATTTAAAGCAACATAAAGATCTTCAGCAATATTGTAAAAAGAATAGAATCAATTATTCTACATCTGTCTGGGACTGGAAATCTACAAAAGAAATAATAAGTCTTAAAACAACCTATATTAAAGTACCTTCAGCATGTAACTTAAATTTTAAAATTTTAAAATTATTAAGAGATAATTACAAAGGTGAAGTACATCTCTCATTTGGAATGACAACACCTAAAGAGGAAGAAAAAATAATCAAATTTTTTGAAAAAAACAATTCAGCTAAAAATAGATTAATTATTTATTCTTGCGTTTCTGGATATCCGGTTAGTCCAGAAGATCTATCACTTTTAGATATTACAAGATTACAAAAGTTATATTCAAAAAGGGTAAAATCAATTGGATTTTCTGGTCATCATAATGGTATTTCAGCAGATATTGCAGCATATACTTTGGGCGCAACCCATATTGAAAGACATTTTACTTTAGATAGAAGTTGGAAAGGCACTGATCATGCAGCTTCTTTAGAAATTCCTGGAATAAAAAAATTACAAAGAGATTTAAAAAACATCTTTCATTCATTAAATTTTAAAAGAAATGAAATTTTAGAAGTTGAGAAATTTCAAAGAAAAAAATTGAAAAGATTTGCTACATGAACGTAGCCCTAGTTCCAGCAAGATCAGGTAGTAAATCAATTAAAAATAAAAATATTAAACTATTTCTAAAAAAACCACTTATATATTGGACTTTAAATAGTTTAGAAAAAAGCTCAATTATTGATGAAATTTATTTAGCTACTGATAGTAAAAAAATTATCGATATTGCTAAAAACTTTAATTTTAAAAAATTGAAATTTTTTATTCGAAGCAAATCATCATCAAGAGATAAGTCTCAAACAGAAGAAGTTTTGTTGGAGTTTCTTAAAAAAAAAAAAATAAATAAAAAAAACTATATTTTTTTAGTTCAACCAACGAGTCCATATATTAGAAGTTTTGATTATAAAAATGCTTTTAAAAAACTTCAAAAAACTAAAAAACAAAGTCTACTCTCTGTAATTAAATCCAAAAATTTTTTTTGGACAGTGGACGGAAAACCAATTAATTACAGTTTAGACAAAAGACCTAGAAGACAAGATAATCCAGGAATTTATATTGAAAATGGAGCTTTCTACTTAAATTCAGTTAAAAATATTTTAAGATCTAAGAATAGGCTTACTAAGCCAATATCAATTTATGAGATGCCAAGTAAATCTTTACTAGAACTAGATGAAAATGAAGATTGGCCTCTAGCAGAGTATATTAAAAGAAACTATTTTTAAGTTTATTAATGAAATCAAATGTATTTATAATTGATAAACATAACAAATGGAAAAATAAAAAATTTTTGGGATTTAACATTTTCTATTCTGGATATCTTCTTAATTATAATTTCGAAATTTTCATTAAGGAATATTTAATAAAAATTAATAAAAATTTAAATAAAAGTAACTTTATATTAAAAGAATTTAATTTAATTGGAAATTTTGCAATAATAATCAAAAAACAAAATTATTTGTTTGCTGTATCAGATAATATATCTTCAATACCAATATTTTATTTTAAAGATTCTGGTCAAATTTATTTTTCAAATAGTTCTGAATATTTAGTAAAAAAGTTTAAAAAAAAAATAAAATTAATTAATAAACAAATTAAACCTTTTTTATATTCTGGTTACACTATTGGTAAAAATACATTATTTGATAAAATTAATTTTCTCAGCATTGGACAAAATTTTTTAATAAATAAAAATTATCTAAAATTTTATGAAACACACAAAATCAATAAAAAAACCAAAATTTCGAAAAAGAAACTGAAAGATAAATTAAACAAATTACTAGATGAGATATTTTCTGACACAATAAAAAGTCTTAACAATCGACAAGTAGTAATTTCTTTGTCAGCTGGATACGACTCAAGACTTGTTTTATCAATGTTAAAAAAATTAAATTATAATAACATTATTTGCTACTCTTATGGAATGAGAAACAACTCTGAAAGTACGATCGCTCAAGAAATTTGTAAAAAACTAGGTGTGAAATTTTATTTTGATGAGTTAAAAATTGCGACTGAAAGAAAATTTTACAATTCAAAAGTATTTAAAAATTATCTTAATTTTTCTAATATGCATCATTCTGTTCAATATTTTCAAGGAATTAGCACTTTATTTAGAATGAAAAAAAAAAAAATTATTAGTGAAGATTCAATAATAATTACAGGAAATGGTGGAGATTATATTAGTGGTTTACACTTATCATTGTTTCTAAAGGAAAAACAAAAAAATAAAAAAAATATTTATAATTTTATTTTAGAAAAACATTATGATTTGTGGAAAAAAGAAACTACCAAGGTCAATGAAGGAATAAAAAATTTAGTTCGAGAACAACACAAAATTTATAATAAAAGATTTTCTAGTAATATAAATTTAAATGATTTTTATGAACTTTATGAACTGGAAAATAGGCAATCAAAATATGTTGTAAATATGAACAGAGTTTCTGAATTTTTAAGATTAGATTGGAGGATGCCTCTATGGGATATAAGATTTGTGAAATACTGGAATACAGTTCCTGATAAATTTAAAATTAATCAAAATTTATATGTAGATTCAATTAATGAAGCAAATCCAGCAGATGTTTGGAGAAAATCTATTCCAGTTAATAAAAAAAAAGTTTTCCCACTTTATATTAGATATCTGAGAAATATTTTGAAAGTATTTTTTATTATATTTGGAAACAATGCTAAAAAGTATTGGCATCAATTTGATATAAAATATCTTTATTATTTTTATGATGTTACAAGAATGATGTGTTTATATCCATATAAGGATTATTTAACCTCAAACAAAAGTTCTAATGGTTTTTGCCATGTATCTATACAGTCAAAAAAATACTTGGAGAAATATGAAAATATTTTTAAAAAAGTTTAAACAGATATTTGTATATACTTTTTATAAAATATACTTTTTATTTTTTAATAAAAAAATTAAAAAAAATGATAGATTTGGACTATCTTATTATGTTTGGCGTGATACCAGACCAATAGATACATTTTTAAATAATGTTAGAACGGATGATACAACAGTTATTTCTGTTATTAAAATAATTTTAGAAAATAATTTAAATAAAAGTGATAACAATTATTTTGATATTGGTGCATATATAGGCATTATTACATTAGCATTTAATAGATTTTCAAATAACAATTGCAAAATTCATAGTTTTGAACCTTTTGAAAAAAATTTTTTGAGATTAAAAAAAAATATTGAATTAAATAATTTAGAAAATGTTTATTTAAATAATTATGCTTTAGGTGATAAAAAAGAGCTGGTAACTTTAAAAGATACTATCGATCCTGGTATGGCAAGTATTGTGGCTGATAACATACAAAAAGACAAAAATTTAAAATATGAAACTATTAAATCAGATACCCTTGAATCTTATATTTTAAAAAAGAATATATCCAAAATAAATTTTATAAAAATTGACACAGAAGGTTATGACTATAAAATTTTAGAAGGCAGTGAAAATTTATTAAAAAAAAATCAAATTGATTATTTAATTGTAGAATATATTGATAAATCAGCAGATAGCAAAAGGGTTATAAAGATACTAGAAAATAATGGATATAAAATTTTCTATCTTTTGAAAAATAAAGGGAAAATTACAGATGATGTAAGTATAATTAGCAATAGAATGCATGAGGTATTAAATATCCTTGCTATTTCAGGTGTCAAAAGTTCAGAAGTAATTTCAAGTCTTAAATTGTAGATGCAACCATTCGATATAAAATCTTTTTCAGAAATAGAAATCAAAAACTTTTCTTGGGGGACTGAACAAGATGATTATAAAAGTATAAGAACTCTAATTATAAAAATCTTAAATGAATGGAAAATTTACAATGAATCTGAAAAATTTGATGTAATTTTATCTCAAGTAATAAAAGCTCTAACTGAATATATAACAATTTTTTATGATATTGAAAAAGTAAGATATAAAAGCAATGTAATTTTTGACAATTCTGGAAATAAGTTTGTAAAAAATATTTTAGATAATAAAGAAATTTTCGAAATATATAATTATGATTTAGAGTTAAAAAGATTACCCAAATATCAAATTAATTATTCAATATCAAAATTGTACTTAAAATTTGGATCTTTATTTAACAATAAATTACTTGTTTCTAAAAATGAAATTATTCAAAATTTTTTAGATGAGAATCGGGCAATTTATTTACCTCCTGTATATTTTCTAAAAATTACAGAGAAAATTATAAAAAAGAACCCTAAGGTTACAATTCTTTCAAAACAAATATGTGAGGCGTTAATTAATTTTAATAGAATTTTTGAAAAAATTAATTCAAATAATATAGAGAATATAATTAACATTTACTTAAATAGATTAGAAGCAGATATTCAAAAATTAAATTCAATGAAGTCTATTTTTAATTCATACAAAATTTTAATTACAGGGACAGGTGATCAATATTTTAATCAACTTACCTCTTTTTTTTCAAATATAAACTATATACCTAATTATAGGTTTGATCATGGTGGAGAGAAAAGTTTTTTTATTGATCGTGAATTTTGGAATTCAGAAATACAGTTTATAAATAATTATTATACTTATAGTGAAAAAATTATAAATTCTTACAAAAAAATTTTTGCAGAAAATGAGATCAGTTTCTCAGGAAAATTTAAAAAAATTAAATCAAAACTTTTAGAAAAAATTTCTCAAAATAATAAATTTAATTTATATAATGACTCCAATACATTGATTTATGTTCAACAAGCTTTTGTTGGAAATTCTAGAAATGTAGATTCAAAATTAAATGATCCTCTACTCTACTATTGGCAATATAATTTACTGCATAACTTAAAAAAAAGAGGTTACAATGTAATCTTTAAAACACACCCTAAAGGTATTCATAATCTAAATAACTTATATAAAGAAACATTTAAGACAACTGATAAGTCACTTTCTGATTTATTTGACAGAGGAGACATATTTATATTTGACTCTGTAGGAGCTGCTTTTATAGAAACTTTAGTTGCTAATAGAAAAGTAATTTTAATAGATAACCAAGTTAGAAAAGTTCATAAAGAACAATTTGAGCATATGATGAATTACGCAACAGTAGTTAAAGGATATTGGAAAAATAACTTACCAATGGTTGATTTTGATGATTTATGTCATCAAATAGAAATTCTTAAAAATAAAAGCCAAAATTTAACCTCAACTTTTTATAATAATTTTTACAGTTAATGGATAAATATTTAAAAATTTTTTATAACCAAAATAGAAAAGATAAGAATAAGCTGATTCTAATTGTTTTTGGAACTATATTGGTATCTATTTTTGAAGTAGCAGGTATAGTTTCAATAGGTCCCTTTATAGGTATTGTCTCGAATAGCCAGATCGTTTTTGAAAACAAATACTTGTTTTTTATATATAATTATTTCTCATTTGAAGAAATAAATAGTTTTTTAATTTTTTTTGGTTTTGTTTCTTTATCTGTAATAATTATAGCTAATTTACTTTCAACATTGATGTTGATGGTAAGTATTAATTTTAGTAATTTATTAGGACATAAATTAAGTCTAAAATTACTAGATTTATATCTATATCAATCTTATAATTTTTTTTTAAAAAGAAATAGTTCAGATTTATCAAAAAATATACTTACAGAGGTTGGAAGAGTAGTTGGAGGAATTTATCTTCCATCAATTATATTAATTTCAAAAATAGTTGTATCGATTTTTATTATTATCTCTTTAATGTTTGTTAATATTTATGTTTCTTTAATTTTGGCTTCTATATTTGGATTTTCATATCTACTAATCTTTTACTTTTTTAAAAAAAAACTGGAATATATTGGTGAAATAAATAGTAATGCAATTTATGAAAAATTTAAGATAGTAAATGAGTCTTTAAGTTCATTTAAATTACTTAAAATTCATAAATTAGAAAATTTTTTTTTAGAATCTTTTAAAAAATCATCAAAAAATTTCTCTAAAACAAATGCAAAATCCTTAATTATTTCGCAATCTCCAAGATATTTAATTGAAACAATTGCAATTAGTTCTGTTATTTTAATTATTATTAGTTTTTTAAAAATAGATTCAGCCTATGGAATTATTCCTCTTATGGCAATTTATGCATTTGCAGGTCTAAGATTATTGCCCTCATTTCAGGAGATTTATAGATCAATTAATTTGATTAAATATCATTATCCAGCATATGAAAAAATTCTAAAAGATTTAAATCTAAACAATACTTTATTTGAAAATAAACATGAAAGTCAAAAAATTAAAGATTTTGAAAGTATAAATTTTTGTAATGTTTCGTTTAAATATGAAAACCAGGAAAATCTAATTTTAGATAAAATAAATTTAAAAATTCAATCAAAAAAAACTGTTGGAATAATTGGAAAAACTGGTGCTGGAAAAACAACATTGATTGATTTGTTTATTGGCTTATTAGATCCAATTTCTGGTGAAATTTTGATAGACAAACATTCCTTAAAAGAAAACAGGCATTCTTGGCATAATATTATAGGTTATGTACCACAATTTCCTACTATAATTGATGGAACAATTATTTCAAATATAGCATATGGCAAACATAATTCTGAAATTGACAAGGATTTAATTTACGAAGTTATTGAAGCTGCTGGACTTCAATCATTAATTAAATCTTTATCAAATGGATTAGATACCCAGGTTGGTGAAAGAGGAGTCAAGTTAAGTGGAGGACAAATACAGAGAATAGCATTAGCTAGAGCTTTATATAAAAAACCAAAATGTTTAATATTAGACGAGGCTACAAGTTCTTTAGATATTAATACTGAATCAAAAATTGTAGATTCGATTAATAATCTTTCTACTAAAATTACAGTAGTAATAATTGCTCATCGATATGATACAATTAAAAACTGTGATGAAATTTTCGAGTTAGAAAGTGGAAAAATTGTAAATACATATGGGAAGTCAGAATTTCAGAATAAATATTTAAATAATAACTCCAAATGAGAATACTCTTAGCAAGTAGCAAATTTTCTCCAGAATATTCTGGATCAGGTTTAAGAGCAGAAAATTTATATATAAGATTAAAAAAAAAATATAAGATAAATTATGAAGTTTATGCGAATTCAAAGATATATAAAAAAAATTTAAAAAAAAAAAATTTTTTAAGAATTGGTCGTAAAATCATTAATTCTAAAAAAAATAAATTTTTTGAATTAATAAATATAAGTTATGATGTTTATAAAACTTGGATATTCGTTAGAAAAAATATTCAAAGATTTGATTTACTTCACACATTTGGAAATTCTTATGGGCTGTCATTTCTTACAATTTACTTTGGTATTAAAAAAAAACCAATTATAAGAGAAATTTGTAATATAATAACTACACCTTATTACCCTATTCAATTTAGTAAAATTATAAATGAATTTTTTTTAAGGAAAAACACTTCTTTAATTTCTATCTCTCCATGGTTAACTAAAATTTGTAAAAGATATAAATATAATTCTTTATGGTCTAGACCAAACCCTATTGATGAAAAAAAATATTTTCTTAATTTTAAAAAAAAATTTTTCTTTAGAAAAAAATTAACTTTGTTCACAAAGAAAGATAAAATTATTTTATTTATTGCTTCATTTATGCCTCAAAAAAATCATAGATTTTTAATAGATGTTTTAAAATTCTTACCAGACAATTATAAGCTTATCTTGGGAGGACCTCATCAAAGCAAATCTGAACAAATAGAATTTAAAAAAATTCTAAATTTAATTAAAAAGAAAAAATTTCAAAAAAGAGTACAAATAATTGATGGATTTGTCTCAAATTTTAATGAATATTTGTGGGCATCAGATGTAATGGCTTTCCCAGTTTCAAAGGATGAGGGATTTGGTACCCCAGTTGTTGAATCACAGGCTTGCGGAGTGCCTGTAGTATCAAATAAAATCAAAAATCTTACCGAACATTATATTATCAATGGTGAAGGTGGATATAGTACTAATTTAAATTCAAAAATTTTTGCAAATAAAATTCAAAAGTCACAAAAAATTAAAAAAAAAATTTTAGAAATTAATTCAAAAAATTTTCTTAAAACAATATCTACTAATATAACTGATCAAAAATATTATAATCTTATTTCAAAGCTCATAAATGAAAAAAGTAGTTCATCATATTAGTTTAAAGAATATTGGAGGAATGCAAGATGCATTTTTGAGTTATTATAACAAACTATCTTTAAAAGAAAAAAATAATCTAGAAATATATGGAAATTTTCCTATAGAAAAAAATTTTTATTCAGTAAAAAATTA
>CEQY01058420.1_pt1 | contig 11559 bp, 6 predicted proteins | sample 361391 | NCBI WGS metagenome assembly CEQY01 (sample SAMEA2621075, study PRJEB7988) | marine metagenome | isolation source: saline water (ENVO:00002010), including
TAATCTGTTAAAAGAAGGCTTGCATGATGTCTTCTGGTTGCTTCATTAGTTAAATCAGAAGCATCATAGTTATCATTTCCACAACACTTATAATGAATATTTATTACATAAAGATTCATAGATTTAGTACCGTCTGTCCAAGTTAAATAGCTTTCCATTGGTGGCCTACTTGCGAACTGATATAATTTACAATTTAGGTAGTCACCATTACATCCACTTGATGAATTTGAAGTATCAGCCCACAACTCATTTTTTGATATGAATGTAATATTTTCATTTTTATATACAAGAGCAAAACCAAGATTACCTGACTCTTCATCCACAACATATGAATAATTTGGCATTGAATTAACCATACTTATTAGCTCGGATTCACTAGAAATTTCTTGCAGTAAATAAACATCAGCATTCCATTTTTCTAGTAAAGATTTAACCTGTTCTTTGGTAGAACTATGCTGAGGAAATTGTCTGATATTCCAAGTAACTACCTCAATCTGATTCGCAACATTATAATTTATTGCATTTGGAAATTCATATGGATTTGTATCATCACCACCCCCATCATCAACTTCAGGAAGAGGTGAAGATCCACCAGAACATGAAAGTATCAAAAAGAGTAAAAATGTTAAATATTTAATTTTGTTCATATATGTAATTTAATAACAAAGTTCCAACTTGACCTAAGCTTTGTGCTGAGCAATTTTCTGGTACGTCATTTTGTGTATGCCAATAGTTATAAAATATATTTGGATAATCAAAATCAATAATATCAATTGTTGGAATTAATGCATTCTCCCAAAGTGGAATGTGATCATCATAAATTTCATATTTTATTGTTTTTTTGAAAGCTGGTAATGATAATTTTTCTGCCAAAGACCAAACTTCTTTAACTCTTTCCTTGTCAATATTATAAGAATATCTTTCAATAGGTATATTTAAATATTTATCACCAACCATATCTACAATTATTCCAAATTCTGGTTTTTCAATTGGCAGATTTTTAGAAAAAAATTCTGAACCCATAGCATATGTAGTAGGTTGCCCAGAAATACCTACATCTTCTGCATCAAAAAAAACTATATCTATTCCTATTGGTGGAGATTCTTTAGAGAAAATTTTTGCAAGCTCCATTAAAACTGCTGTGCCGCTAGCTCCATCATTTGCACCAAGAACTGGTTTATTTCTATTTTCTTCCAAAGGATCTTCCTCAGAAATAGCACGCGTATCCCAATGAGCACCCAATAACATTCGATTTTTTAAATTAGAATTAAATTGAATTATAAAGTTCTTACCGACCCTTTTTTCGCTTGTAACATGTTCAATGTATTCAAACTCTTGAATAATTACATTTTGTGATAATTCATTTAAATATTTCTCTAGGAACAAAGAAAAATTTTTATGTCCAACTGATCCTGGATTTCTTGGTCCAAATTCACATTGTTGGATTAAAAAATTAAATGAACTGTCTTGATCAAATTCAGGTATATTTTTTTCAGGAATATCATTAGAGCATGATATAAGAAACATTAATATTATAATTATATATTTAAACATCTATCCTCTAATAGAAACATTTATATTTATTCCAAAATCTCTATCAATTCTTCTACCAGTCAACCTATTATCATTTTCTCGATATTCATAAAATAAACTTCCTGTAACGTTGTCTGTCAATGTATAGGTAATTCTTAAAATACCCTTTCTAGTTTTTGAATAATTTTGTTCTGCAAAATTAATTTTATCTTTTGAGCCTTCCTCATTTTTTTGAGAATAATCTAAATTAAGAGTAATATTCATATTATTTCTTAAATAAATATTTCGATCAGTAAAAGGAAGTTCAAATCTTATTCCTTTTGAAAAATTATATGTTATTGTGCTTAATATATTCTGATCTGTTATATAAGTAAGTCCATTTTGAACTTCATCTAATGTATGAGTTAAATTAGCTCTTATATTGGTAGATATTCCATTTTTAAACGATGTAGATATGCCTGCTAAAGGTGTAAACGATCGTGAAATTCTTGAAAATTGTAAGTTATTATCAAAATCATTTTCAAATGATGATATTCTTAACAAATTGATGTTAGGTATCACTCCATCATTAAATTTCCAAGAAAGGCCTTGTTTTCCTGAAAATGCATGTTCAAAAGACATACTTTTTACATATGGTTTTATAAAGTTAATTTTTTCAAGACCACCTATTCTTAAAGACCAATTTGAAAAAGGTATTCCATCTTTTAGATATTTGCCGAAAGATATATAGTCTCTTGTTATGGATCGAACATCAATATTATATCCGTTGATATTTGAGGATATACTTTCATTAAAAGATACTGTGAGTGATGTCTGGGGATTAAATCGTATCCCAGTTCTTGCAGTGAATGTTTTTTTGATATCATCTGATCCTGTATTAAACCCAACTTCAGGTACAGAATCAATATTTAAATCTTTATTAAAACCAAATTTATAGGCAATTGGTACATCTCTATTTATGCCATTATCTGTAATGTTAGCTACATTTGAAATTGTAATATTCATTGGTTCAATTTTTTTAGTTTGTTCATATATTCTTTCTAGAATAAAATTATCTCGAACCTTCTTTTTATTCGATTCATTTACTTTTTTTTCAGAATCTTTTTCATCTTCAATGTCAAGACTAGCTAAACCTCTTGATCTTGTTCTTTGTGAGGTTTTTTCAGATGACTTCTTTGATGATGGTGGAGTGTAAAAAGTTTCCATGATTTCAGTAGGCGAAATAGAAAAATTTACAGTTGCATTTGAATTTAAATTTAAGTTTGCAGCATCAATTACACTATTTAATGGCCTACTCCAACTATAGTTAGAATTATAAGAGAAATTTGGCTTAAACCAGTCAATCCACTGTGGATTAAAAATATATGAAAAAGATTCAGTTAAATTTGTCAAATTTCCAACTTTAAAATTCTCTAATACTTTATCTCTATAATCTGACATATCACTTCTTATATTTTTATTATATGTCAGCTGTGTATTATCAAAAACCTTATAGTTTATAGTAAATTTTCTTTCAAGGCCAAGTGTAAAATCTTCAATTAAATCTCTATTACTTCTTGAAACTTTTTCTGAAAGATTTCTATTAATTTTGATACCAGTAACAAAAGTTGTTGGAGTATAAAAGAATTTAGTATCACTTATTTTATTACCAACTAACGGAATTTTTTCAGTCCATTTGAATGCTTCAATATAATTATCTGAAGGGAAACGTAGGTTATAATCTAAATTTGTATTAAGCCTGCTTATGTCAACAGATTCAAGTATCACATCAGATTTATTTTGATTCACAATATTAAATCCTGCACTCAAATTGTCTAAGGTATATTTAATAAATGGGTTTTCAGATTTTACTTTCTTAGAAATTTTACCCCCAATATTAATTGTTGATGATTTCACCATTATCGAATCAGGTGCGGCTCCATTTGTCCGTATATCGGTTCCTGGGAAGAACTTTGGTGAATTATTTATTACATTATAGCTAGTATTAATAGGGAAAGAAATTCCAAATCTTTGAGGTAGCAGATTTCCTAGTTGAAAATTATTATTAAAAGTGAATGTTTCATTAGTTTGATTTGTTCCTATTCGTTCTTGGAGGACATGAAAGTCAGCATCTTTCCTCATATAACTAATAGATGATTCGCTTAAGTCTGAAAGATTAAATTTTGATTTTAGCCTTACAGCAGTACCAGATTCTTTTTTAACACCACTTAACCTAAGCTCATCGAGCCATACTTCACCATTTATTGGATTATTTGATTGGTTTTCAATTCCAACTTCGAAATATTGGAGTCTAGATAACGATGGATTTCCAATTATTTCTACCTTTTTGTATTCAAAATCGCCTTCAAAAAAACTATATCTCTTATAATCTAACGAGTCAGTGAAAACATCTTCGTCATTAATTAAAGATATTGATTCTAATGTTTCATTTTTAAGAGCAGTTAACCAATTCAAATCAAGGTTTAATTCATTTCTTTTTAATTCCTCATCCCAAGTATCGTAAATTGGTTTTGTTAATTTATAATATTCATCTCCATTACCAAATTTTATGAAAAATCTAATATCTGTTTGGTCTACTGATGCATTTTGACTATTACCATAAATAAACATTTTCATTTTATCGTACATTAAAAAACTTTGGCCTTTTTTATTATCAAGAGAAATAATTTTTCTTGCAGCACCTTTATAATTTGGAGATAAGTCATCAAATTTTAGGACAAGAGATTGTTCTTTTGACCTTATATCATTTATTTCATCATATTCTCCAAAAACACCTTTTGGAGGTATATACTCTGGGTTATCTTCATCATTTATTACTGTTACAACAAAAGTACTGTCTTGAGCTGTATAAAGTTCTTGATCAACAATTGATGTACCAAGTTCCTGCCATGAATTACCAACTAATTCGACTTTAGCGATTTGTAATTGTGTGGGTTCAGTAACGCCTGAAACAACTAATCTAACAAATTTAATTTCACTTAAAGATATATCTTGAATTTTTTCAAAATGACTGATTGGAATTCTTATCAATCTCCATCCCGTTTTAATGCCATCTATTTCAGTTGAACCTGCTACATATGTTGAATCATTTAATGATATTGTTTTTGTAAAATAGTCATTTGTTCTATCCAAAAATCCTGACCTATCAAGATCTTCTGTATCTGGGTATTTACCTCCAGTTTGGATTCTGGCTCCTGTCCCATTTCCTTCTGTACCATTTACTTTTTCATAATTATTACTACCCTCTATATAATCCCAATCATCATGATTTGGATCATTTGGATCAACATCAGAGAATGCATTAATTAGATTTATTTCTCCACTTGAAAGATACTCAGAATAGGTAGGGCCTTCAAAGTCTAAACACCCACCATAACCATTTTCATATTCATCAAAACAACCATCCAAACCGGTATCTTCACTATCTTCTAAGAATCCATTACCCAAAGCTAGGCCTGCGTCAGGTATATCCTCATTATTCAAACTACCATTTCCATTATAATCTTCACTTATTTTTCCGAGATCAATCGTCAAATTTCCATTTTCCCCCTTTAACCAAATTTCAAAAAATCTAGTTCGTGTTTGATCATAATCCCCAATGAACATTGGTGTTATAATTCCTGCCCATAGTGAATCAGCTTCTACATCTGATTGGTAGAGAGATGGTTCATAATTTAAAACTAAAACATCTGTTGTAATATTTTGAGCTCTTTGAGAAGTTGATATGTTTGGCCAAATATTATTTGTTAAAACCTGTGAATATGGATTATACCAATGCATTTTCAATCGATTTCTTTGATCATATTCCTGCAAAGTATTGATGTTTAATGGAGCAGAAGAGATATTCCAGAATCTTCTCAAAATAGAAGGGTTGGTTACTCTTTTGGATCCTTCAAAATCATCAATAAAGGCAACTCCATTTTTATCTCCTGTTCGGGGATTAGAAATTGAGTTTGGATTTGGTAATACTTGCGCAATTTCTCCTTCAACTGATATACTCGAAATTTTTTCTGCGTTGAAGAAACTGAGCTTACTTATTCTTGCAGATAGATTATCAAGCTCTTTTTCATACCTACCGTTTATATCCCAAATAAAGTTTTGAATTGGCTCATATCCAACCTCAACTTTTTTGTTAACAATATCTTGGTCATAATACAATGCTGTTAATCCAATAAAAGAATTGTCATCAAAATCCACTTGGGCTCTTGAACCGACCATAATTTTTCTGTCAAATGTAACAAGATCATGTTTGTCATAAGTAATTTCTAAGTCCGTATCTGGAGAAATACTCGTATTAAGCATAATCATTCCTGTAAAATAGTCGATCTGATAATCCTTACCTCTTTCCAATTTGACCCCATTAGAAAATATTTCTTCACTACCTTCAACAAGTGTAAATCCTAAGCTAATAGATGATTTTGGGTTAGTATATTCTGCAATGATTAAAAATCTGGAATCACCTGTATATTCTGTTCTATTTGAAGATGTATACATTTTACCTTGTTGCAAAAATTCAAATAATGATTGATTTTCGTTACCACCTTCAATTTGCTCATTGGACACAAATGGAAGTAGTGAAGGAAGATGTATTTCACCTGATTTTAAATTAACAATATTGGGGTTATTAAAATCAATTATCTCATCTGGACTTGTTGCACCTGTTTGGTTAAAATTATCTAATCCAAATAAGTTTAAAAAAGTGCTACCATTTGATGTCCTATCACTAACTGGAGTGGAAAAATTATCAATGATTTGAACATTCAAACTTTGTGCATCAATATTTGTAGACCCCATTGAATAAACATTTTTAAACATTAAGTCCCAAACGGGATGGTTTGGATGAGATGATTGTGCTTTTATCATTTTCAATATCAGAGTATCATTTCCGATCTCACCAATATCAGCTCCAACTTTATGAATTATTTGACCTGAAGTTCTATCTGCAATTTCAAAATGAGCAGCTATGATTTCATTTTGGAGTGAACTTTGCATTCTAATGAAACCTAAATCTTCATTGATTGTATAATCCGATCCTCTTTCTAGTTTAATATAGGTACCCTCTTTACTTTTATCTGTAAAAAGCTCAGGGTTTTCTGGATCAATAAAGGCAGTTCCAGGATCGGCTTGAGGATTATTAGATGCATCAATCTTATAAAGCTCAAAATTTCTTACAACCACATTTCCAATACTATGAAGGCCATTTACAAGTGGGTAATATGAAGGAATAGCCAGCTGAAAACCATTGTCTGGTAATATATCGTCTGATCCATTTCTAAACCACTCATGAATGAAAAAATATAAATTTTTTCTAAAATCATAGTCTTGAATTTCATTTTTACTTAACTCAGAAGTACCTTTATATTTTTGAGACTGTTTTTTAGTTTTTTCAAGTGATGCAATACTTGTTATATCAACAGGACCTAATTTTGATAAAGATTTAATTCCAAAAAGGCCTTGATTTTGTCCTGAGAAAGTAACGAACTCAGTAGATGGTAGATTCAAAGATATATTACCCATTTCTAATCGTTGTAAGATATCGTCTTCGTCTCCCCTGTAATCAACTCTAATAGTATTCTCCCAATCAAAGTCTCTTTCTGAATTCTGGTCCAAAGATACTGTAATTCTTTCACCAACTTTACCTTGAACGTTCAATTGCTGTTTTTGATCAAACTTAAAATTAGTTTTTTCTTGCTCTTTATATGATGACCTAACTAACTCTTGGTCTTGATTTACTAATTTACCAGATAGATTTATATTACCCTGTACTCTTAAAGATGCCTTTCCCAGTGCACCAAGATCAATACTAGCTAGCTCAACAAATCTGTCATTTTTCTTTGCATAGGTTGTATCTGAAGCAGAAAGAGAAAATGGTTTTAAAATATTAGATTTTTGATTTAATGAGTAAAGTTCGGAAAAATAATCTTCAAACGTAGAAACATAAGGCTTGTTTACTTTTTTATTAAAAATTTTTTCCTGAATTTCGATAAGTTGTTTATCCAAATTATAATAAACGGAATAATTTTTATATTTTTTTGATATATCAAAAATGCCTATTGGGTAATTAGATATATCATTAAAAGAAAAATTAATTTTCGATTTATCCTTAAACGGGTCAATTGAAAACCTTTCGCTAACTTTCATTTCAGATGAAAATAAAATTGAAGTAAGAACTATTAAGAATAAACTAGTCTTCTTCATTGAGAATTAACTTTATTTTATTAACAAATTTTCTTATCGCTATTGCTCTATGACTAATTTCGTTTTTCATTGATTCAGTCATCTGTGCAAGTGACATATGATGACTTGAACAATAAAAAATTGGGTCATAGCCAAAGCCATTACTTCCTGTCATGCTTTCTAATATTCTACCTTCTAAAACTCCCTCAACATGAAAATCATTCTTTCCGTCTACATACGAAATCACGGTTTTAAATCTAGCTGTACGGTTTTTTTTATCAATACCACTTAAATTTTTTAATAGTTTATTCATGTTTTCTAAATAAGAAGCATTCTTACCAGCATATCTTGCAGTAAAAAGTCCTGGATCTCCATTTAAATAGTCAACTTCTAGGATTGTATCATCTGCCACAGCTGGTAGCTTGGTATGATTAAACGCAACCCTCGATTTAATAAACGAATTTTCCTCGATAGTTGTTCCATCTTCAATTATTTCTCCAATTTGCGGAAAATCACTTAAAGAAAGAACTGAATTGAAATACGAATTTATTTGAGATGAAATTTCAGAAATTTTATGATTATTTGAAGATGCAATTACAATTTTTTTCACTTCCAAAACTAATAAATATTTATGTGTTTATTAAATAACTAATATTGTGTAGTTTTTCAGTCAAATTGAGGCTCTGTAGCTCAGTTGGTAGAGCAGAGGACTGAAAATCCTTGTGTCGGCGGTTCAATTCCGTCCAGAGCCACTTCTTATGATAAAAGTTGAAAAAAAAACACTAATTCTTTCTGTATGCGCTGTATTGATTATGGTATTTTTACTATCATTCTTACGTCAGCCCAAAATATATACTTTTAAAAAAGAGCAATTTGTAGCCAGTGATATCGATACAGTATTTGAATTTTTTTCTCGTCCTGAGAATCTTGAAAAAATAACTCCAAAAAAAATGGGTTTTAATATTATTACACCTAAACCTATTGAAATGAAAGAGGGAGCAATTATTGATTATACTGTCAAAATTCTTGGAGTCCCAATGAGATGGAGAACAATTATCTCAAGTTATAAAAAAAACGAATATTTTGTAGATGAACAACTGAAAGGTCCTTATAGTTATTGGCATCATAAACATTATTTTAAAGTAGTTGATGGTGGTGTAATGATTATAGACGAAATTACTTATGCTCTTCCATTAGAAGCCTTTAGATTAATAGTTCATCCTTTAATTATAAAGCCGCAATTAAATGAAATCTTTGACTTTAGATTTCAAACTATTCAAGATAAATTTAATTAATGATAAAAAAAATTCTATCTTATTCAAACATAATGATAAATTATGTTGGTTTCACAATAGTTTGGTTTTCTTGTGTTTATAGTGGAGCAAATGGTGATCCTCTAATCGCTTTAATTCCAACATTTATTTTTTTATTTCTTCATTTTCTAATAGTCACAGATCATTTGAAAGAAGAAATACAATTAATACTAATAGCAATTTTTTTCGGAATTGTAGTTGATTCAAGCTTTTCACTTTTAGGGGTCGTTAAATATAATGGTAATATTGAAGCGTTTCCTAACTTAGCACCAATATGGATATTGTGTATGTGGGCTGGTTTTACTGCCCAAATTAATCATGCAATGAAATTTTTAATTGGAAGATACTTCATAATTGGATTTTATGGCTTACTAGCTCCACTTGCATATCTTGCTGGTGAAAAAATCAATGCTGCAATTGTAGATCAAAGCATATTTTCAATTTTAATTATAAGTATTTCATGGTCTGTTAGCTTAATATTATTATTTAAAATTTCCGAGAGGTTAATGTCAAAATAATGCGTAGGGAAATTTTATATATCTTTTTAACAATCTCTTTTTTTACTTCATGTGCATCAAAAAAAACAATCGGTTTAAATGAAGTAAGTAACATAAGTATTCCTGACAAATGGGAAATAGAAATTGCTTCTAGCATTGATTTAAATGAAAAATGGTGGGAGGAGTTTAATGACCCAATTCTTAATAGATATTTAACAACATTTTTAGATAAAAATATTGATATTGAGAAAGTAATGCTTAATACTAGAAAAGCAAAGCAAGGTGCCGTGTTGTCTACATCAAATTTATTTCCAACATTTTCAGGAAGCATAAATGGGTCTGAATCAGAGCAAAATACTGCAGGATTCCCACCAATTTTTTCAACACTATTTGGGCAAAATAGTGATGATGTTGATACATTTAATCAAGAAAATTATAACCTCTCCCTTAACACTCAATGGGAAATTGATCTATGGGGTAAGCTTAGACAAGGAAGATTAGCATCAAAACAACAATATTTATCAATTTATTATTATGAGGATTTTTTGAGGTTATCTTTAGTTGCTGAAGCAACAAAGTTATATTTTTCTATAATTGAGGCTGAACAATTAGTTAAAAATGCTGAAAAGAAAAATGAGAACGCTGAAGTTCTCTTTAATCTTTATGATTTGAGATATAGAAAAGGCAGTATATCAAACAAAGCATATCAACAATCTAAAATTCTTTTAAATTCATCAAGATCTGACCTTGAAAATAAAAAAAATATATTGAATACATTAAAAAGGGAGGCAAATTCTTTAAACAGGTATTACCCTTCTACTGACTTTATCGTTTCTCCTAATCTACCAAATAGTATACCTGAATTTGAAGCTGTAATTCCAGCTGATATAGTTAAAAAAAGACCCGATTTGATTGCACAACAATATAATCTTTTATCATCTTCAGCGCTAGATAAGCAAGCATTAAGAACATTGTTACCAACATTTAATGTTGTTGGCTCTTATGGAACATCTACTAATGAGCTTCAAGATTTATTAAAAGAAGATTTCACTGTTTGGAGTCAAGGAATAAATCTTTTTCTACCTATTTTTAATGCAGGAAAACTTGTAGCAAATAAAAAAATTGCTAAATCAAATAAAGAAATAGCAATGCTTGATTTTATTAATAGCGTATTAAATGCCTACAAAGAAATAGAAAATTATTTACAAGCTGATTTAGTTTCTCAAAATACATTATCACGATTTGAAGAAAATATTATATCTTCAAAACAAATTTATGATTCAAGCATTAGAGAGTTTGAAATGGGTATAATTACATTTGAAGAAACTTTAAATGCCAGTAATGAGTATTACCAAAATCTTGACCTATTGGCTGGAATAAAAAAGATTCGCTTAGAACAAAGAATAAATTTAATTTTGGCTTTTGGAGGAGGATTCAAATATATAAAATGATAGAAAAATTAAGGCCAGTATTAATAATTATTTTCTCACTTTTATTGTCATACTTACTATGGTTTTTAGGGCAGGTGCAGCCTAAACCAGTTGAAGAATTAGATCCACCAGACGTAATTGTGAAAACTCTTACAACTGTTGATTATCAAGTAAAAATTAATTCAACAGGAACAACAGAGCCGTTAACTCAAACTGTACTAAATTCTGAAGTTGGTGGTGAAGTGATTTATCGTTCCAAAAAATTCTCTGAGGGATCTTCAGTATTAGTGGGTGAAATATTAGCTAAAATTGATGATACTGATCTTCAACTTCAGTATAAAAATGCTTTACTACAACTTGCTAACGCAGAAGTGCAATATTCTTTACAATTAGCAGAATCAGAAGTTGCAAAAGAAGCATGGGAGGAGATTGGCGATGGTGATGCAAGTGATTTAACGTTGAAAAAACCACAACTCAAGCAGGCCAAAGCTCTGTTAGATGTAGCTAAAGCACAAGTAGAATCAGCTGAAAAAAAATTAAATAAAACAGAAATTACCGCACCGTATACTGGAAGAATACAAAATGTAAATATTGACCTTGGAACAACGA
>CEQY01200736.1_pt1 | contig 11559 bp, 13 predicted proteins | sample 361391 | NCBI WGS metagenome assembly CEQY01 (sample SAMEA2621075, study PRJEB7988) | marine metagenome | isolation source: saline water (ENVO:00002010), including
ATACTTTATCTAAATTATGTAATTCATATTTAAATTTCCAACGCTTTAATGCATCATTATAACATTGTTTAGAAGCGTTTAATATACTTAGACTAGTTTTCTTATCTTCAGTTTGATAATTACCATAAGAACAAGTAGTTCTATCAGACATATATGTGGTTCCCATAAAAACACCCATTGATGTTTTATTAAATACACACCATTTAGGAAGTCTAATATCATAACTAGGCATAACAAAATCTTGATTCCACACACTATATCTTATAATGGTTTTTAATAATCCCAATCCCATATATATATCAATAGGTAATACCAAATCTTTTTTTGTAAATTTTCCAAATACCATTGACGCATAAGAAACTAACTGTTTTTTATCTTCTGTAAATTGTACTGTATATCTATCTAGAAAAGTATTAAAACCCACACCGTATGAATCATAATAATCTATAACTCTTCCAAACCAGCGTTTTTTTTTACATATTTTAAAAAATAATTTAATAGAATTTAAACCACATAAGTTTAAACCAGTTGCTGGTTTTACTGCTTTTAATTCACACAAGTCATATAAAAAAGTTTCCTCTAATAACATTTTATTCAATTGTTCTGGATATTTTAATAAAGTCTCATTTTTAAATTTTTTACCATAATGTAATAAATCAGTTGTAGCAAATATTAATGCCTTTTTCTTTTTTTGAATATCTATAATAAAATCACACAAAATATCTAAATCAGTTGATTTTGTTGGAGCTAATACTAATAATTTAGCATCAGGAAAATATTCCTTTAATTCTGATTCTACCCATTTATATGAATGTTCTTTACTAGTATAAACATCTAATTTTCTTGTAAAGTTTATATTACGTGTACCTAGCATTAATTTATTTACTCCTACAATATTATTCTCAAATACATATACTGTGTTTAAAGGACTACTATTATGAATTGCTGCTATATATATAATATGTTTTGTGTCTTTATTAAAATACGAAAATAATGTTTTCCTACAATCTCCTGCGTATTTTTCACCAGCATGTGGTAATATAGCCCCATAACACTCCTTTTTAAAGTCTTTTATATCAGTTATATTTAATTTTTCTTCTATCTTTTCCATTGATATTTATTATATTATTATATTAGATTATTATATATATTTGAATATGGAATATTACAGATTTTATAATTTATTAAGTTACTGGATTTATTTTTGGTTTGTCCTTTATATAAAAAAAATTATAACAATAAATCCTTTAATAATATTTATTAGTGTATTTGTATTATATGATCTGGTCATATTTAAATTAAACTTTATTAATCCAGTTCTAAATGAACCAGATACACCAGTAAGAACTCTTCGTTATATATTAGCAATACTAATGCATATTATACCACTAATATACCTTATTATTACATATAAATATAATAAAACAAATCTAGAAAAAGAAATACTGTTTACAGCAATATTATTTATAGTATATTTATTTTATTTAAAGTATAATAATTATACAGTTTTAACAATTTATAATAACAAGACTAATTTAATAGAACTATCTACTAAAACAATGGATGAATATATAAGTTTACGATTTTTTAATAAAGTAATATTTTCAATATTAGTTATACTAAAAATATATATTACGTATTTAATAATAAAAACACTGTATAAAAAATATATTAAAAATAAATAAATAAATAAATAAATAAAAAATAAATAATAGTATATGAATGACCTAACAACAAAACAAAAGTTACACTACTCAACAATTTTGAATATAGGTATATTAATATTTATAATATTCTTAGTAGTAAAATTTCGTGATGATGAAAGTAAATATTTCAGATTTGGTCCTCAGGAAGATTTAAGTATTGCTGGAGTTAAATTAAATACAGTAACAAAATATATAATGTTTTTAGCAATTGTAGCTATTATAAAAGTAGCTGAGGTTTTTGTAGATGAATTTGGAATACCTGTTATAGATTTTAATATATATGATCCTAATCATAAAACTATTAAAGAAATAAAGAAAAAAGACCTAAAATTTTACGCTCATCTATTATATTTTACTCGTTCTGTTCGTGGATTATTACTTATGATAGTAAGTATAACACAATTTGATATAGGATTATTTAGTATATTAATAGAACATTTTACAGGAATATTTACTATTGATGCATTATTAAATAATAAAACTTTTAAAGATAAATAATATGTGTATAAATTTTTTTTCTAAAATAATATATATATAAAAATTATAATGCATAAGTATAATACATATAGTTATATAAATGATGGTAAAACAGAAATACAAGAATCTACTATGGAAGTGCAAAATGGTATAAATAAAGCAAAAGTATATAAAAAATCACATTTAGATTTAGAAAATAATAATAAAAGCGAAATGTTCTATAAAGATTTAGAATATAATAATTCAAAAAAAAGTATTTTAGGAAAAAGTGTTAACGAAGGTGAATGGAACATAGAGAATAGACTTAATAATAAATTGTACTCTAATAATAGTGAAAAATATTATAATATGTCTTATTTAGCTAATAAAGAAACTAGCAAGTATAAATTAGATAAGTTTTTTATACCAGTTATTTTACCTGATATTACACAAAAACAATTGAAACATTCTTCACGTATAAATCCAATTCAAGATAATACAGTTGAAACATATAAAGAAACACCTAATAATAAGTTAATCCCAAATAAATATGATCCCTGGTTAAATAGTCATCCTGATAGTTATTTTAAACAATGTCTCACTAAAGATTTTTCAGATCCATTTTTTAGTTCAGAATAAGTGTTATATTATATTTTTTTTTAAATTGATTAAATTATTAGAAATAACAAATGAAGTTAGTTATAGTGGAGTCACCTGCAAAATGTAAAAAAATACAGGGGTTTCTTGGAAAAGATTATATTGTAAAATCGTCATACGGTCATTTTAGAGATTTAAGTAAAGAAGATTTAGGAATAGATGTGAAAGACGATTTTAAACCAAATTATATAATCTTAAAAGATAAATCGAAAGTTGTATCAGATTTAAAAGCTACAATGAAGAAATGCGATACTTTATATTTAGCGGCAGATAATGATAGAGAAGGTGAAGCAATTGCGTGGCATTTGAATGAAGTATTAAATAAAGGAAAGAACACTAGTAAACGTATTTTGTTTAATGAAATTACTAAAACCGCTATTATAAATGCAGTAAATACACCGGGACTAATTAATACTAATATGTTTTGTGCTCAACAGGCACGTAGAATTATTGACCGACTAGTAGGTTTTAAAATATCACCTTGTTTATGGAAAAATATACAGTCAACATATAAGAAAGGCAAAGGATTATCTGCGGGTAGAGTTCAATCAGTAGTAAATAAATTAATTATTGAGCGTGAAAATAGTATAACAAACTTTGAAAAAAAGTCTTATTATAATCTAGGAGGAAATGTTGAATATAATAAAAATAGTTTTCCAATTAAAATGACTAAGAAATTAAATAATAAGAAAAATGTAGTAGATATATTTGATAAGACTAAAACTCACCAATTCATAGTATCTGATATAAAAAATAAGGAAAAGAAAGAAAATGCGAAAGCACCATTTACGACTTCTACATTGCAACAGGAGGCAAATAACAAGTTAAATATGTCTTCAAAACAAACTATGATGGTAGCACAGTCATTATATGAAGGGGGGTTGATAACATATATGCGCACAGATAGTATAATTATTTCAGAAGATGCACATAAAGAAATAAAACAAAGAATATTAGATAAATATGGTGAAAAATATTATAAAAAGAATACTTTTAAAACAAAAACTAAAAATGCACAAGAAGCACATGAAGCTTGTAGAGTTACAAATATAGAATTAGAGCATTTAGGTGAAAACTATTCAAATGATATGCAGCGATTATATCAGTTAATATGGAAACGAACAATATCGTCACAGATGTCTCCAATGATAAAAGATGTGTTAGATGTTGTAATTAGTTTAGATACATATGTGTTTAATTCAGTATGTGAGAAAATTAAATTTGACGGATATATGATTGTGTATAATCTTAAAAAAGAAGAAAAGAATACACAATTAAAAGAATTGAAAAAAGGAACTATATTAGAATTCCTAGATTTTATAGCAGAACAGAAGTATTCAACACCTGAAAATCGTTTTAGTGATAGCACATTAGTTAAAAAACTAGAAGAACTAGGTATTGGTCGTCCTTCTACTTATGCTAATATGGTATCTTCTATTATTGATAAAGAGTATGCAGTAATAAAAGACAATTCTGGGATTGATGTTGAAATAGAGAAACTATTATTAAAAAAGACAGAGTATGAAGAAAAGAAGGAAATAATTAAATATGGAAATGATAAAGGTAAAATAAATCCTACACAGACTGGTATAATTATAAATAATTATCTAGATAAACATTTTAGTGATATTATTAATTATGAATTTACTGCAAATCTAGAGTTAGAACTCGATAAAATTTCTAATGGTGATGCTACATGGAATAATATAGTTTCTATTGTTTATACTACATTAGTTAAAAACATTAATAATTCTTCGTCTTCATCTCAATTAGAAAAAGATAATTATTCACGTATTATAGGTGTCAATCCTAATACAGAAAATATAATAGATGTATATATAGGACAATATGGTCCTGTATTGCGTGAAAAATCAAATAACAAGAAAGTAAAAGATAGATTTATATGTATTAAAGATTTAAATTTAGATAATATAACACTTGATATAGCAATGGAACTATTAAAATATCCTATAAAAGTAGGTTCATATAAAAAAAAGGATATATTTCTACAAAAAGGTCGTTATGGTTTATACATTGTATATAATTCTACTAATTATACAATGAAGGATATAGACGAATCGAATATTGATGTGGAAGAAATAATTAAAGCAATTGAATTTAAGGATAACAATAAAAGTGGTTCTATTCGTAAAATTAATGATAAATTAAAAGTAATGAATGGTCAATATGGATATTATATAAATTATAATAATAAATCTAATTATTCTATTAGATTTGATAAAAATGATACAGAACAAGATAAGTTAAATTATATTGATGAATTAACAGAAGAAAAATGTTATAAAATTATAGAATACCAAAAATCTTATAAAGCAAAAAAAAAATTTAATAAAAAATAATTATAGTAAAATAGGGTAAATATATGTAATATTTAATATAATTGTAGATATAAATCCTAAAATACTAATAAATAGCATAAATTTAGGACCTTGAAAATTATCATAAAATGAACCAAACCCACTATTCCATAAAAAATCTGATCTAATACTATTTCGGGGTCCGGCAATTATCATACCAAGTGAAAAATGAATAAATAATGTTCCCACCCGATATTCCATGTAATCCCACCCTTTTATTAAATTAAATAATATAGGAAGGGTATGTGAATGTGCTATATGTGATAACATAGCTACATCTTGTGCTATTGACGCAAATTTTATATTCCATAATAAATATGATATATTATATATATATGAATTATTAAATAAAAAATAGTTATTATGTATAATTGGTTTATTTATATACATTTCAATAAATGTATTTATTGTTAATATAAAACCTGTTATTATATTTATACAACATGATAATGATAATAATGTTCTAGAATAACGCCAAGCAATGCGTATTTCGAATAATACACATTCAAATATATTGAAAGCTAATAATATTGTTGGTAATATTATTATAAATATATCATTTATATAATGTTTATCAGATTTTATAGTATATACTAATATTTTTGAAAAAGACATATTTAATTCTAAAAAAAACACGCCTAAATATTTACCATAAACAAATATATACCATATATTACTATCTGTATTAGTATTTACACCATCTATTGGATCCATACAACATCTTAATAATTTACTAAAATTATTAAGTTTTCCTGAGATTATTATTAATATTAATATTAAAATAGTTGTTGATAATCTTATAATAATTCCCACGTATGATTGATTTGATATATATAAAATAAAAAATAATAATATTCCAAAAAGTAAACATAATAATATTTCTTTACATATATAGTATGTACCTCTTAAAGGTCTATTATGTAATTCATAAGAATAAAATGGTATAATATTTGTATTAATCATACAAATTATAAAATATATATATTATAATTTCTCTATTTAATTTATATAAAATATTTGTAGTATTTTTTATGTAGTAAATAATCATATGATTTTACGGTATTATGAGAATTTACAAAATTGGTTTTAATAAAATCTATTGCGTCTTGACATTTATCAATGGATTGTATCAGTCTTGATGAATGTTGTAAATTAGATCCACTATTATATTGTTTAGAACACTCTAACATATTAATAACAGCATTATTCCATAGATAACCACCTTGTGAACATCCATAATATAATGGTTTAGAATAAGGGTTAGTTTCAAAACAGGGGCAAATTCTTTTTTTTGTAGTGATTTCTAAATATTTACTATCTTTACAATATATTCCACCTACTATATTTATTGTTTGTATAAATATTACAAGTAAAATCATCAGTTGTGTCATTTACAGTATATAAAAAAAAATCAATTTATATAAATGTTAAAGTAAAATTTGAATTTTTACTTAATCATCTTCATTAGCTAAGAAGATTATAGCTATTTCTCTAAATATATTAATTATATTATAGTATATATCAATTGATTGAACGGCGTAGTTAGGATATTTATCACAAATTTCATTTTCTTCAAAATTAAATATAGAATTTACTTGGTTTTGTGTATTATTACAGTGTGTAAGAGCCTTCTCACAATCCGGTTTTGTAATACTTAGCAAATTTTTTGTATCATATAATAACATAATAACAAGTATAGTAACAATAATATATGCAAACCATACACGCACGTCTTTTATATAGTCCATAAATTTTATATCTGTAAAGAATGTATAATATAACGATACACAAATGTAAATTACAAGAGTAATTAAAAACCCAATACTTACTACCGACATAACATTATCTGTTAAATGTTCTTTAAAGAAATCTAAATTAAAATATGCTATTAGAGTAATAATAATTACTGCTATAATTGTAGTATATAGTGCTTTATATAACATATTTATCATTTTTTCTCTATTAGCATTTTTCTTTTTTATATGTTCTTCCTTTAATAATTTGTTAACACTCATTTCATTATTTAATACTTTTTGAATATTACTTTCATTATTAATTATTCTTTCTATGAAAGAAGTTAATAATATACCACTTGAAATACATAAGAATAACCAAGCTAAATGACTTATAGCAAAATTATACTTATATGTATGTAATATTATACCCGCACCAATAGTTAAAATAAATAATACTATTATTATAGGAAAATAGTACTTATAATAATATGCTTTAAATTTGTCTAATTTAATAAGAGACATAGTTGTAAATGCGGTAATAATTAATCCTAGTAATACATATAAATATGTACTTAATACATAATTTTCACAAGAATAGGTAGTTCCTTTAAACGCGAATTTAAAAATAGAAAAGACTACAATACATATTGTAACTACTAGTATTAATAATTCTTGATTATTAGAAATAATTGTTTTATAATTTATATTATCTGTTTTTACTGATTTTTCGGTTGTTTTAGTGTCTTTATTTTCACTTATCGTATTTTTATTTTGTTCCATATATATATATATTAGTAAAATAAAAAATTATATAATTAAGTTAATTTAATTTAGTTGATATTAATTAATAGAATATTCGTTGTAGTCGTCAATTGTAAAATTTTGTGGTTCACTTTCTTCATCCATACAAATAATAAATATATCACCATATATTATTTCATCTTGAAAAGGTGCCGGCAATTTACATTTATTTAAAGAAAGTTTTCTTTGTTTAGTATTTTTGCTATACATAATAATAGCATTACATTTCAATGGTTCTCTTACTAGTTGTCCTAGAAATGTAATTTTATCATCTAGTAGTTCACCTATATTATTTGTAAGTGGTGCCATATCTAACGTATAATTACTAATAGAACCATCTGTTTTTAATAATAATCCTGTTTTCATATCCATCTTCTTATATATTAGAATAACTATTCAATTTTAAATAAATTGATTTATAATAATAAATATATTATTATATAGAAAAATGGAAAATGAAAGGATGTTAGCAAGAAAAATATTTACAGACTTTATAAAGACTAAGAAATTAGTAGGTCTAATAGAAGAAGAATTGTATAAAAAACACGGAAATAATATAGAAGATTATATGGTTAAACTAAAATATTTATTTGAACTAATAAATCCTAAATCATATGTATATAATAAATCTATTGTAGATAAGTTAAAAAAAAACACACTAAGTCCATATGAATTTATAAATAATAATCCTTGGGAGTTATGCACTACTCAATGGGATAAAATTGTAGAAGAACAAAATAAGAATGATAAAATTGTTATAGATAAGACACCGGTATTTACTACTAAACAGTTTCAGTGTGCTAAATGTAAAAAAAGAGAATGTAAAACATATTCATTACAGACGCGTAGTGCTGATGAACCCACTACTATATTTGTAAATTGTATTAATTGTGATAATACTTGGAAGATGTGTTAATAAATACATTATTTATATATTTAAATAAATACAAGTATATAAATATATGAATGAATTAGTAATAGATTATTTAAATAATAAGATTAATATGTTAAAAGAGAAGTTAAATTTAATAAATTTAGAAAATGATATATATACACCGTTATTAGCAAAAAAAATAGAATATACTAGTTTTTTTATTGATAGTGCATTAAGAGAATTAGAAGAAATCGAAAATGATATTGAAAATAATTTAATAGATAAAAAAGAATATGTAAATAAATCGTTAGAAGAATATAGTAGTATGGAAGATTACATTATGCCTAATCTGTAGGTTATATAAAACCCACTATTTTGTGAAATTCTTATAAATTCAAATAGTTCGCCTTTTTTAAGACCATAGAATTTTGATAATGGATCATTAATTGATATCTTTGCTAAAAGACTTTTGTTACTAATATTCTTCAATTCACAAATTTGTTTTATTTCATCTTTTAATGTTATTACACGAATACTATTTGGTTGATAATTATGATTACATATATTAAATAGTAAATACTCATACGAAAATATTTGAATATTATTCAATAGAATTTTATCAGTAATTTTTTTTTCCAAAATTTGATTATTAATTTTAAATTTTTTTGTTAGAATAACTACTAGGTCTACTGATATATTAATATCTTCTTCTAAATTATATAGTTCTTTTATATATTTGTTCATATCAAAAATGTTGTTTTTGAACTTAGTTTTATGAGTTTTACTTAGAAAATTTGTATTATTTACTAAATAAATATATAAAAATAACTTTGTTCCTGGTTTATTAGCTACTATAATATTATTAGAATAAATGTTAGTTTCTTCTAAATCTATATTCTTAAAATCAGGATGTATAGTAAATTTACGTTTAGAAATTAAACCTTTTTCACTTAATAGTGTATTTAAACATAATTTGTAATCTCTTAAACTATCAAATAGTGTTTCACTCATTAGTATTCTATATTAATTATATAAATCAATTTTATAAATATATTATGTAAGTTATATCTTATAAATTATATCTTATAAGTTATATCTTATAAATTATAGTTTTGTTTCAAATATAACTTTTTTGCATTCATTATGCATAGAAAAACAATCTTCTCCTTTACAGTCATTACCAATATATTTTAGAATTTGCATTCCAAATGAATCCGAGCAATTTGATACTACTGTAAAAAATCCTGCACTTTGATATACATCATTACTCCAACCGGCTATACTTCTAAATATTAACCAACAACAAGGACATAAGCACGCAAAAATCATTGTAATTGCACCACTTGATAAATCAACGTTCATTACTTCTAGCATACTATATTCTACATAAATCGCATAAAAAGCTACTATAATACCAAGAGGCCATATATCTCCTAAAACAGGCCATAAAGCTATAAAAAACATTTTTATTATTGTAATTGTAATTGGTATGGGACCTGCACCACCTTTCATTTGTTTCTTAAATTTTTTCAGTTCATTATTATAAGATATTATATAATTCTTCTTTATTTGCGATGTAATACCACCTCCAATAAACTTTTCTATTTTTCTTGTTATACCACCTAATAGTGTTTTTTCTTCATATGTTTCTAATTCATCACTACAGTAATTTGTGAAATATTCTATTATTTCTTTTGTGTTTATTTCGGTATCTTTATTGTCTTGTGGATTATATATATTTTTTAATAATTGTAATTTTTCTTCACAATTAATCTTTTGTTGCATTATTGAATTAAATTTTTTAATATGTTCTTCTTTTTCAGTTATCTTAATATTATTCATTGTTTTTATACAATCTTCTGTTTTCTTTTCACTATTATTTATAGATTCCATACAGTTTTGTTTAATTTTATCTAATTCAGCATTTAATTGTTTTTTCTTTTTGTCTAAAACTTTTATATCAACTTTTTTAAATTCACTACCATTAATATTAGTATTACTGTGTCCTCCTAACATTTTTTTATAATTATCTATATTTATTATTGCTTTTGATAATGTTGTAGTATAATTATTTAAACATTTTTTAGTCATATTATTATATATAAATATAATAAATTAATTTTTAAAAGTATAAACATTAAATCTTAATTTAATAACATTTATAATTAATACTAATAAAACAATAAGATATATGTATATATTTAGTGGTGTATAAATTAAATCACCGTGAAAATTACATAGATTATATATAAATCCGTGTTCTTTTTTAACGTTTCTTAATTTACATTCTAGATAACTAAAAGTACATTTTCTATAATTTACTAACAATTTTAAAAATAAAAAAATACAAAGAAAAATAGAACTTCTAATAATAAATATATTAGATGAGAATATACTATGCACTAAATATATATACATTATAAATATAATTATTATATATAATTCTATTAACTGTGAAGCATTCATAATATTATAAATATTTATTTACTACAAATATAACACTTCTGGTTTTTTATATAATATGAATATAAATTCTTTTTACATTCATTGCACGAATTATAATTAGTATTGGTAGAATTATCATATTCTAGAAATCCACATTTTTCACAAATATGATAACTTATATTATTTTTCTTATCTTCTTTTGCTTTTGCAAATGAATTACATTTACAAAGAGGATCATTATTTATTAATATTATTAAATTATCTGCAGCTCTACTAGTGCTAGTATATAAACACTTTAACTTATTATATGAATTCTTCATAGTGAAAATATCTTCTAAATTTATAAACATATTTGGAATTGAACTACCTTGTAATCTATGTATAGTACATGCAAAAGCACTATCTATATCAGCAAATATATCTCTTCTGTATTTATCTAATAGCTTCCAAAAACTCTGTATAATACAGTCATTAATAAGGGTTGATTCTTCACATTTTTTACTAGT
>CEQY01396328.1_pt1 | contig 11558 bp, 9 predicted proteins | sample 361391 | NCBI WGS metagenome assembly CEQY01 (sample SAMEA2621075, study PRJEB7988) | marine metagenome | isolation source: saline water (ENVO:00002010), including
CATCAATTGATAAATTCTCGACTTTATCAACTATTTTATTTGGCATAATTGTTACAATTTGATCAGAGAAAACCTCGATTTGATCTTCTTGATCTGTCGTTGAGATTTTCAAGTTTAAAATCTCATTTGGAACATTTTCATAGAGAGTTATGACCCAATTCCCTTGGGGATCAGATAAACCCTCTGCTATCAAAAAATCATCTTTGTAAATCTTAATTATTTGATTTGGAGATGATTTTCCAGCCAAGACAGATACACCATCATTATCTATCCTGACAACGTCAAATGAACCTTGGACTTTCGTCGTGGGGATGGTTTCTGTTATCGCGTCATCCATACTTTTTTGGCTTAATTCTGATGTATCTGTTGCTTTGTCAGAAATTATCTCAGAATTATTTGGCATAGAGTCCGTATTTGTAATAACTTCATCTTCAGGCACGATGACCATCTCATGTTTCTGAGATGAGAAGTATTGAAAAATAGAAAGGAATAAGACTAATAGAAATAATGCTAGGATGGATAAATTTTTTTTATTGTTAAACATTGGTAACAATCAATTAATATTTTATTTTATTATAGTAATATAAAATGCAAATTAAAGTATTTTCTATCTAGACAAGATATATAAATTTCTATTGATAATTAATATGGTATTCCAAATGACCAAAACTGTATGTATTTTTTGTAGCACATTTAATCCTGAAAATCGTTTCCTAGATGAAGTTAGTCATCTCAGTGAGCTATTTTCTGAAAAAAAAATTGATATGGTCTATGGAGGAGGCGATAAAGGGCTCATGGGTCATGCGGCAAGATCAATGATCGATAAGGGCGTCAAAGTGACAGGAATTGTGCCTAAGTTTCTCATGAAATATATTGATAGGAATATCGGCTTCCACAAGCTAATAGAAACTAGCGATATGCATGAAAGAAAGATGGCAATGTACAGCTTATCTGATATTTTTCTTGTTTTACCTGGTGGTATTGGCACCCTTGATGAGATGACAGAAGTCTTGACTTGGAATCAACTTGGGATTCATAGTAAAAAAGTAATTATTGGAAATTTCGAAGAATTTTGGACTCCATATATAGATTTGCTAATTCACCTAAATAAATATAAATTTCTCAGCGATTTATCCCGTATCAATTATTCAGTCGCCAGCAATGCAAGTGATATATTAAGATTAATTGAAGCGCCCGATCACTAGGCTATATTATCAACTTTGGAGTGTATTAATCTATAATTTATAGAATCGTATAGAGCTTGAAATGATGCATCCATTATATTTGGCGATACACCGATGGTGACCCACCTTTCACTGGTCTCAATATCAGCCGACTCGACAAGAACTCGTGTAACAGCACCTGTACCACCGGATAAAACACGAACTTTATAGTCTACTAACTTCGTATTTTTGAGATACTTGTTATACTTACCAAGATCTTTCCTCAAGGCATTATCAATAGCATTAACCGGTCCATTACCCTCACCTGATGAGATAAACCTCTCACCATCTACTTCTAGTTTTACAGTCGCTTCAGATACAGTGATGAGCTCACCCTTTGCATTGTTTCTTCTTTCAACAAGAGTTCGAAAACTTTCAACATTGAAAAAATCCTTTGATTTACCAAAAATACCTCGGGCCAAGAGCTCGAATGATGCTTGCGCGCTCTCATATGTGTAGCCAGCGGCCTCACGCTCTTTAACAATATTTAATAAATCTGTTATTCTAGTGTCATCTTTATCTACATTGAGTCCAATATCTTTTAGAGATGATAAAATATTCGAACGCCCACCTTGATCGGAAATCAGTAGTTTTCTATCATTTCCGATTAATTTTGGATCCACATGCTCATAAGTTTTTGGATCTTTAACAATTGCGGATGCATGAATACCAGCTTTTGTTGAGAATGCACTATCACCAACATATGGGGCCTGTTTGTCGGGCGCCCGATTCATAATATCATCAATGATAAGACTTGTTTTTCTAATGTTCTTGAGTGCGTCTTTTGTAACAGATATATTAAAATGTTCATTAAACTTCTCCTTCAAGAGAAGTGTCGGTATTAATGTGATGAGATTAGCATTTCCGCATCTTTCACCAATACCATTGAGGGTTCCTTGAACCTGGCGAACGCCAGATTGAACCGCGGCAAGACTATTTGCAATGGCATTACCAGTATCATTGTGGGCATGGATACCAAGGTGGTCACCAGGTATCGTTTTACAGACATCCTTCACAATTTTAGACACTTCATCAGGCAGCGTTCCACCATTTGTATCACACAAAATAACCCATCTTGTTCCCGAGTCGAAAGCTGCTTTTGCGCATGCAAGGGCATATTTTTTATTTTTTTTATAACCATCAAAAAAATGTTCACAATCAACCATAACTTCTGAATGTGTTTTTGATGCCTCTTTTACTGACTCTGTTATCGAAGCTAGATTTTCATCGAGTGTGCAGCCAAGAGCCTTTACAACATGAAAATCCCAAGATTTTGCTACAAAACATATTGAGTCTGCTTTATTTGATAAAAGATCATTAAAACCAGGGTCATTCGATGTTGATCTGCCTGGTCTTTTTGTCATTCCAAATGATACAAATTTTGATTTTTTAAGGTTTGGTAGCGCGTTAAAAAAATCGGTATCGATTGGGTTAGCTCCTGGGTAACCACCCTCGATATAATCTACACCAAGCTCGTCCAGAATATTTGATATTCTTTTCTTATCATCAAGTGTGAAATCTACACCAGGCGTCTGATTACCGTCTCTTAGCGTGGTATCAAATATATATAAATTATCCTTGGTCACTCAATTTGCTCCCATGCGGTTCCATTTGCCATATCTTTAAGCCTAATTCCCATTATTTCAAGCTTATTTCTTATTTCATCTGATTTTTTGTAATCTTTATTTGCACGAGCCAAATTTCTTTCTTCAATCAATACCTGTATTGCTTCTTCATTAATCTGAGGTATTTTTTTATCTTTTTTGAGGGTATTATTGAAACTTTTCAGATCAATACCCAAAAAATCTAATGACGCATAAAGTTTATTATATTCTTGTTTATTAAAATATTCATGCATATGAGTAATTGCCATTGGAGTATTCATATCATCAAAAAGCGACTCATACACCTCTGTTGGAACTTCTTCATTGAATTCAGTATTTATATCTTTCTCGGCTGACAACCATTTTCTTATAACATTTTCTGTTTGTTCAAGACTTCTTTCTGTCCAATCAATTGGCTGCCTGTAGTGTGTACGAAGCATATTAAGTCTTACAATAGAACCATGGAAGCTTTGAAGGGTTTCTGTCAGTAATGTCACATTACCAGCTGATTTAGACATTTTTTTACCTTCAATATTCAGACTTCCATTATGAATAAAATAACTTGCCAACTTGTCATTATTATTGAAAGAGCATGATTGAGCAATTTCATTCTCGTGATGTGGAAAAGCAAGATCAATACCCCCACCATGAATATCAAAAACCTTACCTAAATATTTAGCGGACATAGCTGAGCATTCTATGTGCCAACCGGGTCTTCCCCTACCCCACGGACTATCCCAAGATGGCTCATTTAATGCACTTGGTTTCCATAATACAAAATCTAAAGGATCTCGTTTATAGGTCGCAACTTCAATTCGCGCACCAGCCAATAAGTCTTCCTTTGATTTATTAGATAAATGACCGTAATTTGAGTATGAATTAATATCAAATATTACATGACCCTCGCTTACATATGCCTTGTTATTTTTTATTAGGCTGTCAATTATATTAATCATTTCAGTGATATGTTCTGTTGCGCGAGGCTCTTTTGATGGAGCAAGGCAGCCCAGTTTAATTGCAGTATCTTTATATATTGTTTCGATTTTATTGGTAATTTGACCGATTGCTTTGTTGATGTCTAAATCTGGATATTTTTGCAATGCTATCTTGTTAATTTTATCATCAACATCTGTTATATTTCGAACATAGTTGACCTTATCATTTCCATATTTATGCCTGAGTAATCGAAATAATAAATCAAAGACTATGACAGGCCTTGCATTCCCAATATGTGGCTCATCATAAACAGTTGGTCCGCATACATACATCTTAATAGAGCTAGGTTCTATAGGGGTAAATTTCTCTTTTTGTTTGGTCAGTGAATTATAAAGAAAAATATCCATAATATATTAATCCAAGATATTTTTTGTAATGGTTAATAATACATTCTCGAGGGCTCTATTAAAACTCTCAAAATCACCTGTAGCTCTTGCAAAAACAAGGGCTCCTTCAATTGAAATGATAATTTCCTCTGATAACAGAATTGCCCTATTATTATCAATTCCTTCATCCTCAATAATTTTAACGAGTGAGTCTTTCCAATAGAGCGCTGCATTCTTTATTTGTAAATTGAAAATATCCTTAGTTGAACCAATTGCAAATACGTCTAAGAGGCATGATCTCTGACCATTATTGTAAAATAAATTAATACCCTCTAGCATATTTTTAATCTTGGTTGGAAAATTGTGATCAGTCGCGAGAGGTGATAAAACTAATTTTGTGAAATCACGAGTTATTTTCTCATATACTGCGTTGGCCATCTCTTCTTTTCCTCCAGGAAAGTGATAGTACAAACTTGCGCGCCCTAATCCTGTATTTTGGGATAAAATTGTCAAACTTGTGCCGTCATAGCCATACTCACAGAATATATCTGTAAGCTTATCAACTAAATCTTTATAAGATACGATTTTAACCATGGAGCCACCAATAGAACGATCGTTCGATTATACACCACCCTAAATATAAATCAATTTTTTTTTACTCTTAAATGTTTAACCTGTCTAAGACTAACTCTCTTCCAAGCAGTAATATAAATGATGCGAGTTCAGGGCCAGAATTTTCTCCAGTCAGCGCAATCCTCAACGGTAGAAATAATTCTCTTCCCTTAAGCCCCGTCTTTTGTGATATTTCTTCTGTCCATATTGACCAGGTTTTGTTATCCCATGGTATATTTGGAAGAGCTTCTTGAGCAACTTTTAAAAAATCACGATTAAGCTCTCCAACATTTATATTTATTTTATCATTCTTTATTATGCTCCACCATTTTTGTGCTTCATTTACGGTATTTATATTTGTCTTGACCGTATCCCAAAACATCTCTGCATAATTTCCATCTATGCCCAACTCAGAGAGCCGTGTAGCTAGTGTTTGAAATGAAATATTCTGTATAATTTTCTTATTTAAATTCATGATTTCATCAAAGCTAAATCTTGCTGGTGAACGCGATATTTTTGTTAGACTATAATCACCAACTAATTCATCGATCGTTTGAAACGCTTCTATAGCATCTGAGGTACCAATTCGAGCGCAATAATTAATTAGTGTCATTGCCTCAATTCCACGATCTCTGATATCTTTTAACGACATTGAACCAATCCTTTTAGACATGCGCGACCCATCCTTTTGAACCATTAAGCTGTGGTGACCAAAATTTGGTATTTTTGACCCTAAAATCCTAAATAATTGAATTTGGGTAGCAGTATTTGATACATGATCTTCACCTCTTAATATATGTGTGATGCCCATATCAATGTCATCAACCACACTCGGCAATGTGTATAAAAATGTCCCATCGGCTCTTATCAGGACAGGATCTGAAAATGAGTCGCATGCAATGCTCTGCTCCCCTCTTACAAGATCATTCCAAGTTATAGTTTTTCTGTCTAATTTAAATCTCCAATATGGCTTTATGCCATTTGACTCATAGTCTTTTATTTCGTCCTTTGTTAGTTTTAGTGACGCTCTATCATAGATGGGAGGCAGACCACTTGATAAACTAACTTTTCTTAATCTATTCAACTCTTCGTCTGTCTCATAACAAGGATATAAATGGCCCTCTTTGATCAGGTAATCTCTGATTTCTGCATATTTCTCAGTTTTTGATGATTGCTTCTCAATTGCGGAGGGTGAAATTTTTAACCATTCAATATCTTTAATTATGGAGCGGTAGTATTTTTCCTCAGATCTATCTTGATCTGTATCATCAATTCTAAGGATTAAATCTCCTAAGATTGATTTAGAATAAACATAGTTGAGAATCAATGTTCTCGCGTTACCGATGTGGAGGTCACCAGTGGGGCTTGGCGCAAATCTGAGCTTATTATCTGCCATAAATTCTAGCTTTTATCTCTAAAGTTATTAGTTATTGGATAGCGTCTATCTTTACCAAAATTTTTGTTAGATATTTTTACGCCTGGTGGAGCTTGTCTTCTTTTATACTCAGATATGTAAAGTAGGTTTTGTATTCTTGATACCCAATTACTATCATGCCCAGAGTCAATTATATCTTCAACTGACATTTCTTCTTCAATTAATTTAAATAAAATATCATCAAGAATATCGTAGTCGGGTAATGAATCTTGGTCCGTCTGATTTTCTCTTAGCTCCGCTGTTGGAGCTTTAATAATGATATTCTTCGGTATTACCTCACCCTCTGGACCAAGGCATCCTGATGGTCTTATTTCATTTCGCATTTCGGCTATTTTATAAACTTCTGTTTTATAGAGATCTTTTATAGGATTAAAAGCACCTGACATATCACCATATAATGTAGCGTAACCAACAGCCATTTCAGATTTATTTCCCGTTGTCAGCAATAATCGATTGAACTTATTTGATAATGCCATCAATAATACAGCTCTTATTCTTGATTGTATATTTTCTTCTGTTATATCTTTTTCTGTATCTTTAAAAAATGGGTTAAGCTGCATTTCAGCTGTCTCAACAATTTTATTTATTGCAATCTCATCAGGGCTTATTTTAAGATTTTTTGCACATTGAATAGCATCATCTAGGCTTTCATCGCTTGTATATTTAGATGGCAGCATAACGCATTGAACATTTTGATGGCCAAGCGCATCAACGGCAATACAGGAAACCAGAGCAGAGTCTATACCGCCTGATAATCCAATAATTACTTCTGAGAATTTATTTTTCTTTATATAATCTCTCAAGCCAACAACACAGGCAGAATAATTATCTATCAATTCATTGGTTTTCGGACCTTGGATATTGCTATTACAAAACCATTTTTCGTCTTCTTTTCCCCATTCAGTTGTCTTAATTTCAGAAACAAAATTTGATAATTTTGTAACAATGCGATAATCAGAATTAACTACAAAAGATCCTCCATCAAAGACAAGTTCGTCTTGACCCCCCACTTGATTTACATAAATTAGGGGCAGCTTGGTTTCCACTACTCTTTCTAATACAATATTCATCCGCTTTTCTTGTTTATTTCGGTTGTATGGGGAACCGTTTAGTATCACAAGTAACTCTGAGCCAGTCTCCATTAGACATTCGGTAACATCATCAAACCATATATCCTCACATATCGCGACACCGATTTTTAGCCCACGAAAATTCATAGGCCCAGGCATTTCTCCTTGACTAAAAATTCTCTCTTCATCAAATACATCGTAATTGGGTAAATGCACTTTATTTTGTGTGGCAACTATTTCACCATTATCAATTAAAGCTGCAGAATTAAAAATCTTATCCTTTTGAATTGTTGGTAAGCCAATAAGGATTGCTGGTCCACCATCCTCTGTTATTTTTACCAATTTCTCAAAATAGTATGTAATTTCCTCAAGAAATGAATTCCTCAGGACCAAATCCTCCGGCGGGTAACCAGATAAAAAAAGCTCTGAAAAAACGACTAGATCGGCTTTTTCATTTGCTGCATGATCTCTTGCCTTCAATACAAGGTCAAAGTTCCCTGATACATTTCCAACAGTTGGATTATACTGAGCTAAAGCTATATTAACTTTATTTTTTATTTCATCTACCATGAGTAATATTTTTACAACGTCGAGCTCAATTCATCAGCGACTAAGAATGCCAATTCTAGTGCCTGATCTGCATTTAATCTTGGATCGCAGTGTGTGTGATATCTACTTGATAAATCTTCATCTCTGATTGGAACAGCTCCACCTACACACTCTGTAACATTTTTACCGGTCATTTCAATGTGTATTCCGCCCGGGAAAGAGCCTTTATCCTTATGGATTTTCATATAATTCCTGACTTCATTCATTATAAGTTCAAATGGGCGAGTCTTGAAACCTGACTCGGACTTAATTGTATTACCGTGCATTGGATCACAAGACCATAAAACGCTTCTATCTTCTTTTTTAACGATATCTATAAATCCTGGTAAATGTTTTTCTACATTTTCATGCCCAAATCTGGCGATGAGGGTTATCCTTCCCGGCTCATTATTTGGATTCAGAATATCTAACAATGTAATTAAGGTTTCAGGGTCAAGGGATGGTCCACATTTTATTCCAAGTGGATTATTGATTCCCCTGCAATACTCAACATGTGCTTCGTTTGGATCTCTTGTTCGATCACCAATCCAAACCATATGTCCTGATGTTGCATACCAATCATCTGTTATTGAGTCGACTCTTGTCATTGATTCTTCATAGCCAAGCAATAAAGCCTCATGACTTGTATACAAATCTGTTGTTCTTAATTGGGGGACTGACTCGGGAGTGATACCACAGGCCCTCATGAAACCCAATGATTTTGAGATTTGCACTGCTAAATCTGAGTATTTTTCTCCAATTGGAGAGTTTTCAAGAAAATCAAGTGTCCAACTATGAACTCTCTCCAAATCAGCGTATCCGCCTTGAGAAAATGCCCTTAGTAGATTTACAGTTGCTGCTGATTGCCTATATGACTTCAAGAGTCTTTCAGGATCGGGGTTTCGAGCAGCTTTATCAAATTCAATTCCATTAATAATATCACCCCTGTAGCTTATAAGCTCTTCGCCATTTGCTTCTTCTGTATCCGAAGATCTTGGCTTTGCAAATTGTCCTGCAATTCTGCCAACTTTTATTACAGGTAGTGATGTCGCAAATATTAAAACAGCTGACATCTGTAAGAATAATCTAAAAATATCTCTAATGTTATCTGGATTATGTTCAGCAAAGGACTCAGCACAGTCACCACCCTGGAGCAAAAAAGCTTTTCCTTGGCTGGCTAAAGCAAGCTTTTCTTTGAGATCCCTTGCTTCCCCCGCAAAAACAAGCGGTGGATATGTTGCAATAGTTTTTTCAACTTCGTGAAGGTGTGCCTCATGTCCATAGACTGGTACATGCCTGATAGGCTTCTCTCTCCAACTTGAAGGTGACCAATTTTGCATAGATTTCTCCAAAAATAAATTCCGTTTATTATATATATAATGCTAGTTGTGATAACAAGCTATTAATATTAGTAAATAATGTATTTTTTATATTTCCTTCGTCACCATATCTCTCATCGTCATAATTTCTTCAGACGTTGAGGGGTGAAGAGGGATTGTGTTATCTAGATCACTTTTTTTGATTTTTTTATTTATTAGTGTTGAGATTATTTGTGTAATCTCCGCAGCGTCATCCCCTACCATATGAAAGCCGACCAATCTTTGAGACTTATTATTTATTATTAGTTTAATGTAAGTTTTTATATTGATATCTGATAGCGTGTAATAAAGGGGTCTAAATGATGATGTATATATGTCTATTTTCTTGTATTTTTTTAAAGCCTGATCCTCGTTAAGCCCAACGGTTCCAATTTCTGGACTTGAAAATACTGCTGTTGGAATATTTTCAATAACATAGTTACCATTATCTTTTTCAAATTCATTTCTGGCAAAAATCATAGCTTCTCTTATTGCAACTGGCGTCAAATGATCACTATTTGAAACATCGCCGACGGCAAATATACTTGGTATTGTTGTTTGGTATTTCTTATTAACCCATACGCTATTATTGAAATTGATTTTAATTTTTAAATCTTTATTTATACAATCAACATTCGCGAGTCTTCCTGTTGCAAATAAAACCAAGTCTGCCTTTAGACGGTCACCATCACTTGTTAATACCTCAAACTGATTTTCATTCTTAGTTATTTCAATTACATCTGTATTTAATCTCACATTACATTTTTCGGACTGCAATTCTTGTGTAATAATTCTGCTAATATCTTGATCAAAACCCTTTAATAATTTGTCGCCACGATAGAGCAAATCACACTTACTGCCTAAACCTGAAATAATCGACGAAAATTCTAGTGCAATATAACCGCCACCAACAACTATTATCTTTTGCGGAAGTTTCTCCAACTCAAAAAAATCATCTGATGATATGCCGTATTTTGCACCTTTTATATCAGGGAAATTTGGTTTTGCACCTGTTGCAATTAGTATTTTTTTTGCATAATATTCGTCTCCATTTGAGAGTCTAACAATATTTGAGCCAATAATGTTTGCCTCCGACTCAAAAATTTTAACGCCTGCCTTTTCTAAATTGGAGCGATATATACTACTTAACTTCTCAATTTGTTTATTTTTATTCTCAATTAATTTATCCCAGGAAAATGTTGTTTCTTCATGATGCCATCCATAGCTCTTAGCTACAGTATTATGCTTAGCAAATTTACTGCTATAGCTGAAAAATTTCTTCGGTACACACCCCCTAATAACACACGTACCACCTATTCTATCCTTCTCAGCTATACCGACTTTTGCGCCTGACTGGGATGCAAGTCTGGCAGCTCTTACGCCGCCAGACCCAGCTCCGACGACAAATAAATCAAAATCTGTATTCTTATTTTTCATTATTGAGTATTTACCGCTATTCTGTATATGTTAACTCACTCTCAATCATACTTTCAATATTATTATATAGATGTGTCATTATGGTTGCATTAAGCTCTCTTTGAAAGTAGTAATTTTTTTTTGCAAAACTTAAATCATCATCAGTCTTAGTTGCGTAAAGTTCATTCAGAATACCAATTTCATTTTCAGTATAATATTTCATCATAATTTTTGTTGCTACGTCAGGAACAAACTCTTCTAAAGTCTCAGCAATGTTATATGAGATTATATTCGCAATTTTATCAAGATCTTCAGACTTTATATTTATTTCCTGATTTTTTACGTCATATTTAATTTTTTGTTTAATTTGTTCCTGAACTTCAAAAAATATATCATTTACATAGTATTTAATAACATGCTCCCTCACTTTTTTTTCGAATTCTTCCGAGTGCAGCGGTGAATTAAAAGTAAGAAATAATAATACTATCAATAAAAATAACCTAAATAATTTCACTCTTCCCAATCGGAGTATACTCATTCAAAAAAAACCTCGTTAGAACCTTCTTCATCACCTACAAAAACAGAATTTAACATATTTAAGAAAAACCCACTTGTAATGACATTTGGAATCTCCTCAATTTTTTTCTTTAACAAATTTGGATCTAAAATCTCTCCACAATGGCAATCAAGGATTATATTACCACCATCTGTAATTACATTAGAACCATCGCTATTAACCCTAATTACTACTTCCGGATCCAAGTTGCATGTTTTGAACGCTCTTTTTAATAGATTAATAGTTGTATTGGGCGAAAAGTTTATTATCTCCACAGGTAAAGGAAATACACCCAAATACTCAACCATCTTTGTGTCATCAACAATTATAAGATAGTCTTTCGAAATAGATGCAAGCATTTTCTCTCTCAGCAA
>CEQY01396327.1_pt1 | contig 11550 bp, 9 predicted proteins | sample 361391 | NCBI WGS metagenome assembly CEQY01 (sample SAMEA2621075, study PRJEB7988) | marine metagenome | isolation source: saline water (ENVO:00002010), including
AAAGCATTTGATTTAGCTATTTCTAAGAATCTTAAGCCAAAGGCAATTATGCCTGTTGATTTATTTGGGCTACCCGCTCGATATAGACTAATAGAAAAATTTGCAAAAGAAAATAATATGATGGTTATCGAGGATGCTGCTCAAGGTTTTGGAGGAAAGATAAAAGAAAGAAGGGTTGGCTCATTCGGAGATGTTGCCGGAACATCTTTTTTTCCGGCTAAGCCATTAGGTTGTTATGGAGATGGAGGCGCGATATTTACAAATAATGATGAGCTAGCTGAAAAAATGAAATCAATTCGAGTTCACGGAAGTGGTAAAGATAAGTATCAAAACGAAAGGATAGGTATAAACGGTAGATTGGACTCAATTCAAGCTGCAGTTGTACTAGAAAAATTACAAATTTTTGATGAAGAGTTGATTTCTCGAAAGAAAGTAGCAAAGTACTATACACAAAATATAAACAAGATGTTTATTCCTCCTCTGATTCCCGATAAATATAATTCATCATGGGCGCAATATTCTATAATTTTACCAGACGGTTTAAATAGGGATAATCTAATCAACAATTTAAAAGATGATGGCATTCCCTCAATGATTTACTATAAAATACCCGTTCACCTTCAAAATGGCTATTCTAAATATTTTGATAAAGAATACAACCTTCATGTTTCTGAGAAAATTTCAAAAAAAATATTATCAATACCAATGCATCCATACTTAGACGAAATTAAGCAAGATAAAGTTTTAAATTCTCTAGATAATTAATATAACGTTTTTTTATCTAGCTTAGGACTATCTGTGTTTTATGGTAATTAATCTTCTATTTTTAGGTATTTATCGCTTATCAACTCAAATTTTTCATCAAAAGTAAATATGTATGGTGAACCAGTAGGAATATTTATATTTAGTATATCATCATTTGATAATTTTTTTAACATTTTCACAATTGCTCTAAGAGAATTTCCATGAGCGACTATCAAAACGTTGTTACCTCTTTTAAGTGTTGGAAAAATTTGATTTAACCATAGTGGTTTAACTCTCAGAAGTGTATCTTTTAAAGACTCAGAGTTAGGTAAAAGATTTCTATTTATGTTTTTATAAAGTGAATCATGAATCGGATGTCTTTTATCATTTTTTGAAAGCTGAGGAGGTGAAGTATCGTAGCTTCTTCTCCATGTAAAAACTTGTTTATCCCCAAATTTCTTGGCTGTTTGGGCTTTATTCAAGCCCTGAAGAGCTCCATAATGTCGCTCATTTAATCTCCAATCATAAATAACATTAGATTTGTCATAATTAAGCTCTTTAAGACATATTTTACTAGTATCAACTGCACGCTTGAGGCAAGAAACAAATATATTGTTTATAGTAAGACCATTTCTTTTTAACAAAAAGCCAGCTTTTTTAGCTTCATTTATTCCATTTTCAGTTAAATCTACATCTGTCCATCCAGTGAACCTGTTTTCATAGTTCCATATGCTTTCACCATGTCTAAGCAGTATGAGTTTCATTAATATGATAACATAGCTATTATTTATGATCTAATTTTTTTTGTATTTTTCTCCACCATGATTCGTTTTGCAAATACCATTTAATAGTAAACTCTAAACCTTTATCAAAAAACTGCCTTGGTTTCCAATTTAATTCATTTTGTATCTTTGATGCATTAACAGCATACCTAAAATCGTGACCTGGCCTATCTTTAACAAAAATAATTAAATCTTTATACCTTAACTTGTTAGAGCGAGGCCTAATCTTATCAAAAATCGAACATATCTTCCTGACTATTTCCAAATTCTTAACCTCATTGTTTCCACCAATTACGTATTTATTACCAACTTTGCCATTCTCGATAATTTTATTTATTGCTCTACAATGGTCGTTAACAAAAATCCAATCTCTAATATTTTCTCCATCACCGTAAATAGGCAGCTTTTTTTCGTCTATACAATTTGTAATTATCATAGGTATAAGTTTTTCTGGATTTTGATACGGTCCATAATTGTTAGAACAATTAGTAATAATAGAAGGTAAATTATAAGTTTCGTACCAGCTTCTAACTAGATGGTCAGAACCAGCTTTGGAAGCAGCATAGGGAGAGTTAGGTTTGTATGGACTTTCCTCAATAAAAGGTAGGCTATCTTTATCGAGCGATCCATACACTTCATCAGTGCTTATATGGATAAATTTAAAATCAGTATTTTTTTTAAAAATTGACAAGGAAGCATTAAGAAGATTTAGAGTTCCCATGATATTTGTTTTTAAAAATTTTTTAGGACTATCGATAGATCTATCAACATGTGATTCAGCAGCAAAATTAACTACAATGTCAGGAGAAAAACGCTCAAAGGTAGAGCGAATAAAGTTTTTATTGCATATATCGCCTTTAACAAATGAATAATTTTCATTTTTTCTATAATTAGAATCGTTGTCATAGTTGCCCGCATAAGTCATGTTATCTATATTTAGTATTTTATTATTTGTGTTTGTTGTTTGATTAGCTATAAAATTTGAACCAATAAAGCCAGATCCACCTGTAACTATAATTTTCAAATCAATATCTCCAATATTTAATATAAAAATTTTGTTTAATAAAGTTTAAATATAATAATATTTTGTTTATATTTGTTAACAAAATATGTATCAAATGTTTATGATATCATTTATCATTCCAAAAAGTAATCAAAACTAAATTAAATAGCTAAATATGAAGATAAAACTAAACAAAATAACAATTTTTGCCTTTTTTGCTCTATCTATTAATCATTTGTATTCTCAAAATATTAACGACATTCAAAAGCTTAGAAAAGAATACGAAAGAATGCAAAAAAGGCAATTGGAATTACCAATAAGTAATGAGATTAATCAAAACGAAAATGATTATGAAGTAGATGATAAATATATTAAGTCATTGAAAATTTTAGATTTTGACAACATTGATTCATACGAAAACACCAAACATTTTGGGTATAGTTTTTTCAATCGAAGAGACAGTATTAAATTTTTTGAAAATGTACCGGTCCCATCAAACTATGTAGTAGGTCCCGGTGATGAAATTATCGTTACAATATGGGGTGAAACCGAGATTCGAAGAAAGTACCAAGTTGATATTGAAGGTAGAATATATGATGAAAAAATTGGAATTTTATCAACCTCTGGGAAAACCCTTTCTTCGTTGCAAACCTACCTAAAAAAACAATTTGGTAGAGTTTATTCAACTTTAACTTCTAACCCTCAGTCTTCGTATTTAGATGTTTCTTTAGGAAAAAAGAGATCTATTAATGTTAATTTTGTTGGTCATGTAAGAATTCCTGGAGTTTTTGCAATACATCCTTTTTCAAACATAATCTCAGGACTCATTCAATCCGGCGGGATTGATACAACTGGATCATTAAGGACTATTTATATTACAAGAAATGAAGAAAAATTTTTAGATATAGATTTATATAAATTTTTTCTTGAAGGAAAGCCTTTTTCAAACTTGCAATTACGTGATGATGATGTTGTAGTTGTACCCCCAAGAGTGTCAACTGTTTCGATAGACAGTGCAGTACAAAGACCAGGTTTTTACGAAATTTTAGAAAATGAATCAATTGAAGACTTAATTAATTATGCAGGTGGTCTTAAGTATAGCGCTGGAAAGCTTGTTTCTGTCAACAGGATAGGCTATAAAAAAGACACCCAAAATTCATCATACAGAGCAAAATATTTTAATGTAAATGAAACCGCAAATGCAAATGTTGAAAATGGAGATATTGTAATAGTTTATTCGCACATACCATCGATAAATAAAGTTGAAATAATTGGCCAGGTAAAATCACCGGGTATTTATAGCTATTATAGCGGAATGGGTGTTAAAGAATTAATAGAAATTGCACAGGGATACGATGATAGCACCTACTGGGAATCCGTTTATAAGAAGCAAGGCGAAATAATTAGAGTTGATAAAAAGAGTCGATATGAAAATGTAATCAAGTTTAATGTGGATGAAGTTTTAAATGGTGCGGATATTAAATTAAAAAATCTTGACAAAATAGTAGTGCACGCAAATTTAAATTTTTTTGAAAAGAGGCCAATTTTAATTCTTGGAGAAGTAAATATACCTGGAGCTTATCCACTTATCAAAAATGGAAATTCTCTTTCATCTGTTATTAATAGGGCGGGCGGCTTAACAGATAGAGCACTCAAAAATGGTATATCAATTTATCGAGATCAAAGTTACTTTGAAGATTTAAATCTAATAGTTAGAGCAAATGAAATAAATACTACAAACAGAGAATCTGAAGCAAGTGATAAAAAGAAAACAAAAAATAACGAAAAAATCAGAGTAGCGTGGAGCAATAAAAATATTGTTTTAATGCCTGGCGACAGTATTATAGTTAAGGCAACTACTGGAAGTGTAAATGTTAAAGGCGAGGTTTACAATCCAGGGATGATTGAATTTATTAAAGGTAAGTCTGTTCAATACTATGTTGATTCAGCTGGAGGATTGACAGAAGAAGGAAACCCTAGAGGTATTGTTGTCATAAGCGCAAACGGTATAGTAGTTCCAAATAAATGGTATAAACGCCTTGGCGTTGGTGATGGCTCTACAATTGTCATAAATAAAAAACAAATATCTGAACCATTTGATTTGACCCAGTTCGCAACAAATTGGACTTCAATTATATCTTCAATGATCACAGCAATTGTTTTATCTAGACAATTAGGTGTATAATGGAATTTTTTCAATTTGAAGAAAGGATGAAAGCAAAAGGGTTTTCCACACTAGCAGAGATAGCAAGAGTTTTAGAGACAACCCCTCAAGCTGTAAATAATTGGAAGTCAAGGAATCAAGTTCCTAGCCATGTACTTGTAAAAATGCAATTCCATCAAAATATATTTTCTAAAGAGGAAGTTAAATCAAATATCCCATTTGAAAGTATCCCAAAAGAAAAAGAAATAAAATTTTCGGATATTTTAATTAGTATATCTTCTCAAATAAAGGTCATTTTATTTATTACTTTTTTATCCGTTTTTCTTTCATTTACTTATATTAATTTGATTGAAGAACCAAAGTATGAAAGCTGGGCAACAGTTTTGCTACCAGACGTTTCAAAGAACAGTTCCACTGGAATTGCAGGAATTGCATCACAATTTGGGGTGAATCTTAATCAAGAAATAAATACAGATTTATCTAGCCCTTCACTGTACCCAGAAATAATTAAAAGCAGAGTTTTTGCCAAAAAGGTTATTTATAAGACTTTCTATACAGGCAAATATCAAAAGGAGTTGCCATTAATAGGAATAATAACTAATGAAACTGACCAAAGTTTGTTTTATTCTGATTCATTATTTCAGATTGGAGTAAAAGAGCTAAACGAAAATTATATTGAATTTGATCAAGACCCTAAGTCAGCAATAAGTGTTATAAAAATATCTACTTTTGAACCTTCATTTTCCCAAAAATTAGCTAATGTTGTTATATTAGAACTAGAAAAGCTAAATCGTTTTTACAAAAGCGTAACTGTAAACGAAAAGATTGATTTTATTGAAAATAGGATTAATTCAGTACAGGAAAACTTAGAAACCTCTGAAAATAAACTTAAAAATTTTAATGAAAAAAATAGGCAGGTAAACTCCCCTCATTTAAAACTTGAGCTCGATAAGCTTGAACGTGACCTCGAGGTTGAGAAAGAGGTATACATGACCCTTAAGCAGCAGCTTGAATTAGCAAAGATAGAAGCAATTCAAGAATCATCAATTGTTCAGATACTTGATGAGCCACACCTTCCATTATTACCATCAAACAAGAATCAAATTCAAAGTTTTCTGTTATCTGTAATTTTGGGTTTTCTGCTTGGCGTTTTCGCGGGATTCATTAGGACTTACATCCATAACAATGACACTTCAGAAAGAAAAAAAATTAGAAAAGTTCGTAACTTTTTTAAAAAGAAACTTAAAGATACTTTTTATGATCATAGATTTTTGGGCTTAGTATCTCTAATTCTTATATTATTTTTACCTTTATATTTATTTCAAAATAACCAAAATCCTGTATACTTCAATAAGTATTCTGAAAAAATGTTTTTAGTAATTTTAACATATTTACTTTTTTTGTCAATTTTTTCAGTTTTATACGTAAATAGATACAGGGTAAACAAGAAAAAAATGAGATATTAAATGAATATAAGACCTGGGACAAAAAAATATAAAATTGCTGTTGTGGGTTTAGGGTACGTTGGTTTGCCTCTTGCACTTGAATTAAGAAAATTTTTTGATACAGTTGGATACGATAAAAATAGTTACAGAATAGAACAATTAATAAATAATTACGATAAGACACTAGAGGTTTCAAAAGAAGAATTGAAAAAATCAGATTTGTACTATACCTCTAACCACTTAGATATTAAAAAATGTAATATTTACATTGTTACGGTCCCAACGCCAATAGATAAATGCAATGTTCCTGATATGGAACCACTAAGAAGCTCTAGTGAAACCATCGGAAAAATGCTAAACAAAGATGATATTGTTATTTATGAATCAACGGTTTATCCTGGTGCGACAGAGGAATTTTGTGTACCAATCCTTGAAAAAAAATCTAAACTTAAATTTAATACAGATTTCTTCTGTGGGTATAGTCCTGAGAGAATTAATCCTGGTGATCCTAATAATAAACTAACAAACATCAAAAAAATTATTTCTGGGTCAAATAAAGAAACACTGCAAACCTTGGACAACATTTATTCTACTATAATAAAAGCGGGTATTCATCAAGCATCAAATATTAATGTGGCTGAAGCAGCTAAGGTTATTGAAAATATCCAAAGAGATGTCAATATTGCTTTAATTAATGAGCTTTCAATGCTTTTTCACAAGCTTGATATTGACACTTTAGAGGTTTTAGAGGCTGCTGGAACCAAGTGGAATTTTTTACCATTTAGGCCTGGTTTAGTGGGTGGACATTGTATTGGTGTTGATCCATATTATCTTACGCACAAAGCCAATGAGATCGGATTTAATCCTCAAATAATACTGTCCGGTAGAAGGGTTAATGATAATATGGGAAAATATATTGCAGACTCAACAATTTCAGAAATGCTAAAAATGAAAAAAAATCCACTCGAAGCGAAAATATTGATTATGGGTTTAACCTTTAAAGAAGACTGTCCAGATTTAAGAAACTCAAAGGCTTGGGATATTGTTGGGGCATTAAATAAATACAATTGCAAGGTTTCACTCACCGATCCGTATTTGAATGAAAAAGATCTTAAAGAAATTTCTAGCAATAACTTCGTCCACCTAAAAGATGCTAAATCATTTGACGCTGTTATTATTTCGGTTTCGCACGAGGAATTTAGGACTTTAGATAAAAATAGTTGGTTAGAAATAGTTAATGTAGGAGGATTGGTTGTCGATGTAAAATCAATTTATGACAAAACTTTTTTCAAGAATTTAAACATTAATTATTGGAGACTTTAGATTTGCCAGAGAATAATCCAAAGATCTTTTTAACTGGATCAGCAGGTTTTATAGGTTATCATTTAGCACAGTCGCTTTTGGATGACGGTTATGAAGTTATGGGTATCGACAATATTAACGATTATTACGACCCTATCCTAAAGGAAGAAAGGTTGATCAATTTAAAAAAGCGAAAAAATTTTGATTTTATTAAAATTGATATAAATGATTATGATTCATTAAAAAGAATATTATTAGATTTCAAACCAGCAACAATTGTAAATCTTGCTGCCCAAGCAGGAGTGAGATATAGTATAGAAAATCCTTATGCTTATATAAGCTCAAATATATTAGGTTTTTATAATATCATTGAGTCATGCAGAAAGCTAGATATACAAAATCTGATATATGCCTCAAGCTCTTCGGTTTATGGCTTAAATAAAAAAATTCCGTTCAGTGTTGATGATAAAATAGATAAGCCAATTTCACTTTATGCATCTAGTAAAGCAGCAAATGAACTAATTGCACATTCATACTCAAACCTTTATGGAATAAACACCACAGGCTTAAGGTTTTTTACTGTATATGGTCCTTGGGGACGACCAGACATGGCTATGTACATATTTACAGAGAAAATTAGCAATAATCAAAAAATTCAGGTATTTAATAACGGTGACATGAAAAGAGACTTCACTTTCATCGATGACATAATTTCTGGAATTAGAGCATCAATAGACAAGTGTTATAAATATGAAATTTTTAATCTTGGGAATAACAGAAGTGAAAACTTGATGGATATGATTGGTTTAATTGAAAAAAAATTGAATAAAAAAGCTATTATCGAATATAAACCTATGCAACCAGGCGATGTTAGAGAGACATTTGCAGATATAGAACATTCAACAAAAGGGCTCAACTATAGCCCAAATACTACCATTGAAAAGGGAATTCCTAAATTTATAGACTGGTATTTGGATTACAATAAAAAAAGATAATTGTAAAAATGAATTTGATTATAGTTCAGGCTCGCCTAGGTAGTTCAAGACTGCCAGGCAAGGTTTTGTTTAAATTTGATAAAGATATTACGCTATTAGATTTTTTGATAAAAAGGATTCAATCTGCTAAAAATGTAGATAAGATAATAGTCGCAACAACAAAAAATCAAAATGACATACCCCTTATTAATCATTGTAAAAAAATGAACTATGAGTATTTTTTGGGATCAGAAGATGATTGTCTCGAAAGACATTTTCAATGTGCAAAAAAATATTCCCCAAAAAGTATTACAAAAATTCCATCTGACGTCCCTTTTGTAGATCCTACAATTATTGATAAGGTTATTTCATTATTTTTAACAAAAAATTTTGACTATGTAAGCAATCTTCATCCTCCGACATATCCTGACGGGGTAGATGTTGAAACTTTTTCTTTCAACGCATTGAAAAAGTCACACTTTGAAGCATCAATGAAATTTCATAGAGAGCATACCACACCCTACATGTGGGACAACCCCAATCTATTTAAAATTGGTTCGGTCAAATCAGATCAAAGAAAAAACTACTTTAACGAATATAGATTTACTGTTGACTATATTGAAGATTTCAAATTTTTGTCAAAAGTTTATGATGATTATGTAAAAAATAATCCTGATTTTACATGGATTGATATTGTAAATTTCCTTGATGATAATCCAATTTTAAAAGAGATAAATAAGGTACATTTATCTGACTATTGGTACTCCAAGCACGTTAATCAAATAAAGAATCTCGATAAACAAATATTAAGGAAAGAAAAATAAAAAATTCAAAGCTAAAGGAAATTGCATTAAGGTGTAGAGAAGATATAATAAAAATGTCAGCCAAGGGAGGCTGCTTCATAGGTGCATCCTTATCTTGTGTTGATATTTTAGTTTATCTTTATTTTGATTATTTAAATATTGACAAAAGCAATCTTACAAGTCATAGTAGAGATTTATTTCTTTTAAGTAAAGGTCACGATGTTCCAGCTCTCTATAGTGTGCTTTCTGAAAAAGAAATTCTAGAGAAAGAGCGATTAAATGACCACTGTTCAGTAAATGACGATATTTATTGGCATCCAAATGTAAATATACCTGGAATTGAGTTTCACAGCGGTTCTTTAGGGCATGGATTATCAGTCGCAATTGGCTTTGCTTATTACCAAAAAATAAGAAAACTTAAAACCAAAACAGTTGTAATGATAGGCGATGGTGAAATGAACGAAGGTTCAATTTGGGAGGGTTTGCTTGTTGCTTCTGCTAAAAAATTAGATAATTTAATTATAGTCATTGATAGAAACGAATTTCAAGCTAATCTTAAAACTGAAGATCTTATACCTCTTGAACCTATTGATGATAAAATCAAGTCTTTTGGTTGCAACTCTGTAAGAATAAACGGTCATAAATTTAGTGAAATTGAAAATGGCTTTAAAACATTAGAAAATGAAGGTCAAAAACCATCGGTACTAATAGCTGATACGGTTCGAGGAAAAGGCTTGCCTTCAATAGAAAGAGACCCTACAAGATGGTTTGTTCATTTTTCTGAAAAAGAAGTTGAGATGCTTTTAGGAGAACTTCGTGGAGAAAAAATCGCTAATCTTACATCAGAAAAACTCTTAGTTAGGTGAATTAAATGCATTTATACGAAAAAGCGTTAATTGATACAATTAACTCTAACAATGACGTAATCATTTGTACTGCTGAAACTAGATTTGCGATGAGAAATTTACCTGACTTAATTGGCGATAAATTTTTAGATGTTGGGATTTCTGAACAAACACTAATTGGTTCAGTTGCAGGTTTATCAAAAATGGGAATGATTCCAATTGCTCATGCGCTTGCATCATTTTTATTGTACAGACCATATGAATTTATTAGAACAGATTTAGGAATTCCAAATTTAAAATCTATATTAGTTGGTTCGTTTAATGGATTTATTAGTCAGGCAAATGGTCCAACCCATCAAGCAGTTGAGGATATTTCATTGATGTCCTTAGTTCCTAATATGAGAATAATTGCTCCCAGCAACATCCATGAAACTTGCTCATTAGTTTCAATGGCTGTAAATAATATCAACAGCCCCATTTATCTAAGATTTAATGATACAGATGACGGAGCATCTCATGACAACAGCTTAATAAAATGGGATCAAAATCGATTTTATTCCACCGGTAAAGACATTCTTGTCATTTCATATGGTTTGTGCTTCAATATTCTAAAAGATATTTTTGAGGATCAATTTGAAAGAGTGGGTCTCGTTAATTCAATCTTTATCAGGCCAATGTTAGTTGACTTTTATGAAACAGTATTTTCATCCTATAGCAAATTAATAATTGTTGAAGATCACAAGTACCAGGGTGGTTTATGCTATGAAATTAAAAACTTAGCATTTGATATGGGTTACAAAGGAAAAATACATGGCATTAATCTTGAAAGCAGATTTTTTAAACCAGCCCTTTTAGAGGAATCAATGGAATATGAAGGTTTTAGCAAAAAACAATTAGCAAAAAAAATTAAGGATTTAATATGATTTTTGACAAGTCAAATAGCCTTTCTTCACTTGCTGAAGGCCTTATTCCAGAACAGACAATGACTATGGCAAAAAAAGCATCTAATTTTCCTCAAAATTATCCAAAATATATCAAGTCGGCGATTGGGTGTGAGCTATTTGATGTCGATGGAAATAAATACATTGATTATTCAATGTCTTTAGGAGTTTATACATTGGGATACAATTATAAAGGGGTAGTGGATGCTGTCCACGACCAACAAAAGGAGGGTAGCCTTTTTTCTTTACCTCATTCAATTGAGATAGATTTAGCTGAGAAATTGAATCAGATTATACCTTGCGCTGAAAAAGTCAGATTTTTCAAAAATGGTGCTGATGCGACGGGTATTGCTATTCGCTTAGCAAGGAGCTTTACCGATAAAACTCATATAATTCAATGTGGATATCACGGTCACCATGATTGGTATTCACATGTACTAAGAGACAGCGGCACAGTTGATGAAGTTAAAAATTACACACATTCTGTCAATTATAACGATTTTGACTCAATTGAAAAAATTTTACATGAAACAAAAAACAATGTAGC
>CEQY01105297.1_pt1 | contig 11508 bp, 12 predicted proteins | sample 361391 | NCBI WGS metagenome assembly CEQY01 (sample SAMEA2621075, study PRJEB7988) | marine metagenome | isolation source: saline water (ENVO:00002010), including
TCCTCTGGGGTAATCGCTCTTCGGGAAGATGATACATATTATTTTGTCAACATTGCTGGTCTTAATTTACTAGGTATTAGCAAAAAGTTTCCAAAGCTGATTACTCTTAAAGCAAGTATAGGTCATAACTCGCTCTCGCAGCATATTAAAAATGTTAGAGACGAAAATCATACAAAAATGATAAGAGACTTTAAATTTAAAAACTTTGAAGGTGATGAAAAGATTGTAGATTGTAATATATCTAAAGTATCTATTGATGATGAAAATATAATTTTAGTAGAGATGTCGGAAACTGGAAGACTTCACAGTATTTCGCTAGAACAAAATCTTATTGAGCAAGAAAGAGCAACGCGTGAAATGATAAAAGGACTATCCCATGAGATAAAAAATCCATTAGGAGGAATACTAGGTGCTGCGCAAATTTTAGAAAAATCATTGAATGGTAGCTATATTAAATTTACAGAAATAATTAAAAAGGAATCTAATCGTCTCGTAAATCTTCTTAATGATATGGCTCTTCCTGTAACCTCTGTAAAAAAGACTAATATAAATATTCATGAAGCTACTGAACATGTTATTGATTTATTTAAGTTTGATTTAAAAAATAAAAAAATTAATTTTGAAAAAGATTATGATCCTAGCATTCCAGATGTTTCAACGAATAAAGAACAATTAATTCAAGCTCTCATAAACCTTGTTAGAAACTCAATCCAAGCACTAGAACATAAAGGAGATATTACTATAAGAACAAGGACTGAATCTAGTTATACGATAGGAAATGATAAATATTCTTTGGTTGCCAAAATAGATGTAGTTGATAATGGACCAGGAATTCCAGAAGATAAAGTAAAAGAAATTTTCTATCCTATGGTGTCGACAAAAATTAATGGAATGGGACTGGGATTAACAATAGCGCAATCAATAATTATGCAAAATTCAGGATTAATTGAATGCTCTAGTAAACACAGAGAAACCATTTTTACAATTGTACTTCCTATAAGGGGATACGAAAATGACTAATGTCTGGGTGATAGATGATGAAGAAAGTATAAGAACAATATGTACTAGTGCACTAGAAGATTTATTCACCATTGAATCTTTTCCAAATGCATCTGAAGCGCTTCTAGCTCTAAATTCTAAAAAGCCAGATTTAATAATTACAGACATTAAAATGCCAGGAATGTCTGGTTTAGAATTTCTAGAAAAAGTCTCAGATAAGTTCCCGGAAATACCGACAATTATTATAACTGCACATGCAAATATTGATAATGCATTATCAGCATATAAAGGCGGAGCATTCGAATATCTTACAAAGCCATTTGATATAAATGAAATTAGAAAATTAGCCATAAAAGCTACGAAAACTAAAAAACAAGATAAAGGTGAGATTGGACAAGAGTCTAACAGTGAAATTGTAGGAAAGGCTGAGGCAATGCAGGAAGTCTTTAAAGCTATTGGTAAAATATCAACAACGGATATAACGGTTCTTATTAGAGGAGAATCAGGTACGGGTAAAGAACTGATAGCTCAGTCTGTTCATGTTAACAGTCCAAGAGCTAATCAGCCATTTATTGCTATTAATGTAGCTGCCATACCTCATGAGTTGTTAGAAAGTGAGTTATTTGGACATGAAAAAGGCTCTTTTACAGGTGCGCAATCCCAGCGTATAGGGAGATTTGAACAAGCATTAGGTGGTACTTTATTTCTTGATGAAATAGGTGATATGCATCCAGAACTACAAACTAGATTACTAAGAGTTTTGTCAAGCCATGAATTCTATAGAGTTGGAGGTCAAAAACCTATTAAATCTGATGTAAGAATTATAGCAGCAACAAATCAAAATATTGAAGATCTTATAAAGACTGGTAAATTTAGGGAGGATTTGTACCATCGATTAAATGTTTTTAGAATTGAGCTACCTCCACTTAGAGAAAGGAAAGAAGATATCTCACTTCTAGTAAGACATTTTCTGACAAAAAGTGCACAAGAAATTAAAAGTGAGGTGAAAGATATAGATGATAATGCGATGAAACTAATGATGAAGTATGATTGGCCAGGAAATATTAGACAGCTCGAAAACATTTGTCGCTATATAACTGTTATGGCTCCATCGTCAACTGTAACTCTAGATGATGTACCAGACGAAGTAAAAAATATTAACGCGAATGGAATAAACTCAACGAGTATAGATGATAGTAATTCAAAAAATTGGGAAGATACTCTCTCTAATCATATAAAAACTGTCATTATGCATAAAAACGATTTGAGTAGTCTTTCAAAAGAACTAGAAAAGATATTACTTCAAGAAGCTTTAAACGCTACTAAAGGAAAAAGGATTGAAGCTGCAAAAATATTAGGTTTAGGGAGAAATACAATTACGAGGAAAATAAAAGAGCTAGGCTTGTAAAAAACTTTTAAGAATCTTCACGCGGCTAGCGTCATCACATTTTATGATTTTATAGAGTAATTTTGTTAAATCCCCAGTAGCAAATGGAGACTTCTCTTCTAACGTAATACAACATTCGTAACCCTCAACTGTTCCAATGTTATTCTTTGCCTCTTCAATATTTGTATGTATATCAGAAATTGCTTTTCCAAATTGATAATTCCTTGACTGATTCTGCTTACAAGTAAGAATCATGTCTCCCACATAACCAGGGGATTTAATAATTGTATCCTTATTCATTTGATGCTCACTATTTAAATATTTTTCTTCATTATATTTACTCTTATCATATGCCAATGCCTCAGAACTTATTTTCCATGTTTCATCAGATGCTCTTTTAATTATTTCGTTTGTGTAAATACCTTTATCAAAAATACTGTCAGCCATACCACACAATATTGCTGCAATATTTTTTATAATACCGGCAATTTCTATATGATGTATTTCTGATATTGGTATCATATTAAAATAAGAGCTTTCAGTAGATTTAACCATCTTATCCGCTAAATCATTATCACAACAAGCGAAAGATACACTTATTCTTTTTTTGTTGACTAAATCGATTGCAAACGAGGGTCCCGATATAAGTCCATACTTTATGTCTGAGTCAATTCTTTCTTTGACTAGCGAGTGGAATAATAACCCAGTGCCATGATCAATACCCTTGGTCAATGAAACTAGTTGTTTGACTCCATGAAAATACCTTTTGTGCTCAACTAGAACATTGTCAAACCCGTTGCTATTTACTGCCATAATATTAATTGCGTCTGATGATTCATGTTCATCCAGCTCATCGAATGACTTGAACTTTATCCCCGACAGACTTTTTAAATCAATGTCATTTAGTTTTTTATTTTTAAGATTAGTATCTCTACAAAAGACTTCAACATTATGTCCAAGCTTATAAAGATAATCAGAAAAAGCAAGGCCCCAAACGCCAGCACCAAGTACTCTAAAGTTAGATTTCATTAATTATCTTTTCGTTTGTCTAATTCGTTTTGATAAATTGTATGGAAGTCTACTGGTGAAATAAATAGAGGAGGGAAACCTCCTTTTTGAATAATGTTAGAAATATTTTCTCTTGCATAAGGATATACAATCTCTGCACAATGAACATTTAAAAAACGTTTTTTTAATTCCTCATCATCAGCAGTTAGAGAAAATACACCACATTGTTTTAATTCTAACAAATATAAAATTTCACTCTCCAGTTCAGCTTTAACTGTAAAATTTAGTGATAGTTCATGTGTCTCATCATTTATTTTTATAATGTTTGATTCAAAGTTAAATCCAATCTTGGGAGCTGTTGCCATTTCTGTAAATACTTGAGGAGCCATAGGTGATTCAAATGACACATCTTTTATATAAATGCGTTGGATATTAAATTGAACTTTATTTTCAGTCATGACTATTCTACTAAGGGTAAGTTATTATCTATCCAAGATTGAACACCACCCTCTAGGTAAAAGACTTTAGTAGAATTATTTTTTGAAATTTTTTCTGCACTGTTAATGCTTGCCATTTCATCTTTATCGTATACAACTACTTCATCATGTTCTAAATTTTTTTCAACTAATGAATCAAAATTTATTGCATTTGTTATATGTCCTTTTTTATATGATGATTTGTCTCTTGTATCCAGAATAACAATATTCTCATCATTAATCTTAAGAACCAAATCATTACAATTAATCACTTTATATTTCTTTGTGAAATTTTTTATCTCAAAAGTTATTATTAGATAGATGAATATAAACAGAGCTACCGATAGAACTGGGTGGTTAGTGACAAATTCAATAGAGTGATCCATTATATGGATTAGTTGTGTTTAGAGCAGAAAACTTCTCTCATCATATCAATGAGTTTCAAGGTTTTGAAATCGCTAACCTTGTAGAAAACTTTATTTGCGTCTTTTCTTGCTGATAAGATACCTTTATCTCTTAGGATAGCAAGATGTTGAGAGATATTACTTTGTGATGTTCCAACATTGTCTACTATGTCTTGAACGCTAAACTCCCCTTCACCTAATTTACATAAGATCATTAGCCTGAGAGGATGAGACATTGCTTTAAGGGACCTAGATGCGGTTTCTACATCTCTTTGCTGGTCTGCACTAGAGTAGTCTATTGACTCTTCTGTCTGTATCTGCTCGTTTTCCATATTATTATTATATACCTATATTAGACGAAACTAATAATAAATCTAGCAATAAAGTGTTATTATTATTTAAATTACTATGTTTCAAATTAAATTAAAGAATATTTCTTTTCTAGTATTGCTGTCTTTTGTTAGCATGCATCTCCATGCAGATAACACTGAAATACCCACAGAAAAAATTCAGCAGTTTGTAGATGTATACAAAAAAATTAAAGATCAGTATGTAGATGAGATTGACGATGAAAAATTATTTAATTATGCCATACAAGGAATGGTAACAAATCTAGACCCATATTCAGATTATTTGTCAAAAGATGATTTTTCTGAATTAAAAATTGGGACAACTGGAAGGTTTGGCGGCATAGGTATTGAGATAACTATGGAAGATGGATTTGTTAAAATTATTACTCCTATTGATGATACGCCAGCAAAACGTGCTGGATTGAAATCAGGTGACTTAGTCATTGAAGTTCAGGATATATCATTAAAAGATAAATCATTAAATGATGCAGTTAAGCTTATGAGAGGGGAACCAGGAACTAAAGTTAAAGTGAAAATATTGCGTACAAAAGAAACACAACCTCTTGATTTTGAAATTACAAGAGAAGTAATTGTATCAAAAGGAATTAAGACTGATATTTTAAGTGACAATGTAGGTTACTTAAGGTTATCAAATTTCCAATCTAATTCTACGACTAATGTCAGGGATGCAATCTATAGTCTCAGAAAGAAAACAAATAATAAAATGAGCGCGCTTATACTTGACTTAAGAAATAATCCTGGTGGTGTACTTGGATCGGCCGTAGGTATATCTGATTTATTTTTGAGATCTGGAAAAATAGTTTATACAAAAGGTAGAACTAATAATTCTGATTTAGATTATAAAGCCACTAGTGAAGATATATTAGAGGGACTTCCGCTTTATGTTCTTATAAATGGAGGTTCAGCTTCAGCATCAGAAATTGTAGCTGGGGCTCTACAGGATAACAAAAGAGCAAAAATTTACGGTGAAAAGTCATTTGGTAAAGCATCAGTCCAATCGATACAAGAAATGTTTGATGGTTCTGCTCTAAAACTTACTACTGCAAGATACTATACCCCAAATGATAGAAATATACATGGTAATGGAATAGAACCTGATGTAATACTAAAATTTAAGGAATTAGAAAAACCTAGTAAAATACTCCCCGAACCTTATAACAAAGATAACCAAATTCTGGCTGTTATAGAAGATCACAAGAATAAACTTACCGATATTAAATAAATACAATGCGCTTTAGCTTTTTTGTATTACTTATAATTGTTTTTGTTACCTCATCATGTTCTAGAAATGTAAATGATCCATGTGAAAATAAGAATCCCGTATCAGAGTTTATAATTGACTCAAATAAACTAATCTGTTTTGAATCTACTGATAGTTATGATTTAAATTATATTGCTAAAGAAAAAATAGTAATTAACGGTAGATTGTTTATGCCAAAAGATGAACAGGAAATCTATAATGCCATAGTACTAACACATGGATCAGGTGGTATAAGAAGATACCATCAAAAATATGTAGAACTTTTGACAAATATAGGTTACGTCGTATTTCAAATCGACCATTATGCTGCAAGAAAGATAAAATATGATAAAACATTCTCAAAAGTATCAGGTCTAACATTCATGAATGATGCATATTCAGCATTAAATCTAATCAAAAAAAACAAAAAAATTAATAATGTTGGATATCTGGGCTGGTCACAAGGAGGAGTAGGTCCAATACTGTCTCACTTTGAATTCATAAATGAACTTATTCCAACAGATTATAGGTTTCAAGCTGCTGCAGCTATATATCCATACTGTGGGTTTACTTTTCCTGACAACTTTAAAACTAAAACACCTTTGCTTATAATCACAGGTGCAGATGACGATTTAACACCTGAGGCAGCATGCAGAAATATATACTCAAAATTTTTCAAAAATAATGATGATAAAATAAGTTTCATTTCTATGAAAGAAGCAAGACACGGGTTTGATAATCCATTTTTATATTTTGGGATTACATTCGATAAATTACCTAATTTAAAGATAATAAATGATGAATGTACTCTTACTATAAATAATAAAGGTGAAATTAAAAATCTAAAAGGTATTGTGATAAATACGCCACAAATTAGTGAGTTATTTCTTAATAAATGCTCAATTAAGGGAGTGAGAGTTAAATACAATGCGGAGGCAACTAAGAAGACTCTTAAGCACATAGAAATGTTCTTTTTAAAAAAATTGGCTACTAAATGATTTTAGAATAAATAAGTATTATAATTAATTTATGAAATTTATTTTACCTATATTATTGCTCTTAACCATAGATGCTCATGCAAATGACACTGCAAGGCCAAACTCAAACAATAAAATTGGACACTCTAAACAAAGTATAGAAACTAAACAAGATACTTTTTTTTATAAACTCTTTAATAATCAGATTGATGGTGATGCAACAGCAGCCTCAGCAGATACTGATCAAATTTTATCCCAAATAGAGAAACTTGCTGATTTTAGAAAGCGAGGCATACTCTCAGAGGAGGAATTTCAAAGTAAAAAATCATTACTATTAGAAAAAATTCGATAAATGATTATTTTTTGTATTTGGATTATTTTAATCATACTCTGGAATTATGGTTACCCTGAAGCTGTTCCATTGCTGGATGTGATAGCATCAGTAATACTATATTTCTTTTCAAAATTTTTAAGCAGTCTCAACGTATAGGTTGTATACATTTGCTATCATTATGTGCTGGTGTATTTACATAAGGCGATACTTGATGAATAGATATATTTTGGGATATATCATCTGATAGGATATACGAACCCTCCAGCCATGATTGAATCTGGTTTTCTGATAATAGAAGAGGCTGACGATTATGAATTTCTGAAATTGGTTTAACAGCTTCTTTTGTCACGCATAGGCAGCCAGACTCATTATAAAGTCCACCAACAAAAATAAGTTCGCTATTAAGATGATGATAAAAAGGATCTTTTTTGTTTTCTCTTCTATCCCAATCGAAGTATCTTTTCCATTCATACCAGCCATCCATAATAAATATACATCTTTTAGCATTTTTAAATGATGGCTTTTCGTTTATTGTCTCATATCTTGCGTTTATAATATTCATTGGAGCTTTTGCCCAGTGAGGGGAGTAACTCCATTTAATTTTTTGTATTCTATTAGTTAGAAGAAGAACTTCTGAGCTTGGGTGTATATTAAAGTTTTGATTTATTTCAATATCAAACTTATTCTTTACTGCTTGCTTGTTAACTAGAGTGTATCTCCCACACATCGACTATTTAATAAACTGTTCCCAGTTATTTTCCTTTTTAAATTTCTTTAGTTCTTCGTCCCATTCTTTGAAAATTTTTTGATACTGAGAGTTATTTTTATCTGAATCAGGCTCATCTCCAATTTTATAAAAAGCAGCGCTTCTATTTTTACATATATTTGTGTACTGGTTTTGTCTCATCAAATCTAATGATAGATAAAACTCTTCACATGGTTCTAATATTCCATTTCCAATTTTAACTTTACTTTTTTCTGTAAGCCGTCTAAAAGATCCCGTCAGTTCCTTAACATCACTGGGTGATAAGTTAGTTCCAAACTTTTCATTGAAATGTTTTTCCTTACGTAACTGGTTATCCCAGTCAATTACTCTTTTTTTTATGATATCAATCATTTATTTATTCTTTCTATTTTGAATTAGTTCATCAACTACACTTGGATCCGCTAGGGTAGTTATGTCCCCCAAGTCATTATAATCATTTATTGATATTTTTCTTAATATTCTTCGCATGATTTTTCCAGACCGCGTCTTTGGAAGGTTTTTTGTAAATTGAATAAAATCTGGTTTTGCAAATGATCCAATTTCTTTTTTTATCCATTCTAATAAATAATCCTCAAGGCTGCTTGTTTCTTCAATTCCTTTATTGAGAGTTACAAAAGCATAAAGACCTTGCCCTTTAATGTTATGTGGATATCCTACAACTGCTGCCTCAGATACATCACTATGAAGAACCAAAGCTGATTCAATTTCAGCGGTCCCAAGTCTATGCCCAGATACATTTATTACATCGTCCATTCTCCCGGTTATCCAATAATAACCATCATTATCTCTCTTACATCCATCACCAGAAAAATATCTTCCAGAAAATTGACTAAAATAAGTATCGATAAATCTTTGATGGTCACCATATACAGTTCTCATTTGCCCAGGCCAAGATGTGTCTATACATAAATTACCTTCTGCAGCATTCTGTAATTCATTATTATCAGAATCAACAATTATTGGTTTTATTCCAAAAAATGGTAAAGTTGCCGAACCAGGTTTCATATCAGTAGCGCCTGCCAATGGAGTAATCATAATTCCTCCAGTTTCAGTTTGCCACCATGTATCAACTACGGAGCACTCAGAATTCCCGACAACCTCATAATACCACCTCCAAGCCTCGGGGTTTATTGGCTCGCCTACACTTCCTAATATTCGCAAAGATTTCCTGTGTGTTTTATTAACATGGTTATCTCCTTCAGACATAAGTGCTCTGATTGCAGTTGGTGCTGTATATAAAATGTTAACTTTGTGCTTATCTACGATTTCCCAAAATCTGCTTGGTGTCGGATAGTTTGGAATACCTTCGAACATTATAGTAGTTGCTCCATTACATAGAGGTCCATAAATGATGTATGAATGACCAGTTATCCACCCAACATCTGCAGTACACCAATAAATATCATCATCGTGGTAATCAAAAACATATTTGTGAGTTAGAGATGCATATACTAAATAACCTCCGGTAGTGTGCAACACACCTTTAGGCTTCCCAGTTGAGCCAGATGTATATAAAATAAACATAGGATCTTCAGCTGACATTTTTTCAGGTTCACAATTATCATTAGATTCATTTATTAAATCATGATACCAACAATCTGTTTTGTCATTCCAGGGAATATCGTTTCCAGTCCTTTTAACTACAATACATTTTTTGAAGTTAGTGATGTTAGTTAAAGATTTATCAACATTAATCTTAAGTGGTATGATTTTACCGCCTCTTATCCCCTCATCAGCTGTAATAATAAATTTTGAATCACAGTCGTTTAATCTACCTGCTAATGCCTCTGGAGAAAATCCTCCGAAGACAACCGAGTGTATTGCTCCAATTCTCGTACATGCGAGCATGGCCACACATGCTTCAGGAATCATAGGCATGTAAATTGTAACCCGATCACCTTTTTTTATACCAATTCTTTTTAATCCATTAGCAAATCTAGAGACTTCGGTTAAGAGCTCTTGATATGTGATTGCTCTTGTATCTTTTGGGTCGTCACCTTCCCATAAAATAGCTGTTTTATTTCCACGAACTTTAATATGCCGATCAAGACAATTATAAGATGCATTAAGGTAACCATCTTCATACCACTTTATATATAAATTATTTTTGTCAAAAGAATAATCTCTTATCTTGGTGTATGGAACAAACCAGTCTAAACGCTCTCCTTCTTTAGCCCAAAAAGATAGAGGGTTTTCTATGGACTGTTTATAAAGTCTTTGATAATCATCTCTAGATATAAAAGCTTTATTTTTTATATAGTCGTTGGGTTTGTAGATTTCCGATTTACTCATATTAGGAAAAATTAACATTAAAAAATGTTATTTTCCATTTTTAAATCCACAACACATAAGCCATACCAAAAGTAAAAAAGTAATAATTGAAAATATCATTTCTCCGAGCACCCCTTATTTGAGTATCTTCCCTTAAGAAATAAAATCAACAAAGATAATAATATTAGAATAGTCTAATTTAGTATTTTATTGGGTAATTTGTACTCGTAAATTATATTTAAAATGAGATGAGGTAAAGTCAAACAGGCAAGACTCATAAAAGTGTACTTTATGACAATTTCCTCTAAAGAGAATGACGAATAAATGGATAGTAAATATATTGAAACACCAGTAAACAGTAGAGTTAATAGCAAGAAAAAGAGGATGATATTCTTCATAGAAATTAATTTTGGAAATAAGTTGCTATCACTTAATGACTGCAGGTAGTGTCTTATAGAATGATGGAAGCAGAAATATAAGATAAATGATATTAAAGGCGGTAATAATATAAAATTAATCATCAGTAATATGTACAATGGCAGGATTTTTCTAGATTTTATGAAGACTACTATAGTCAATAGGATGATATATGATGTTTTTACCAATATAGGAATTTGGAGTAATGATATTTCTTGATTTAGTAAGATATTAAATAAATAAAATACTTCAGATGTTTGAAATAAGATTGGAGCTAAAACAGGAACACTACCCAAAGATAAAATCAGAAGCCTACTATTATCATCAGTGTCTTCAGTCTCCTCTTGCCCAAAATGATAAATTGCCATCAACAAAAATGAAATAAGTGCCAAGACTGGGGATAGTATCCACATGAAAAGATAAGCGATTGACATAGATATATATGCAATTATAAATTTTTGAAGCCAATATTTATGTCCAGAAAAAAGTTTTTTAGCAATAAGAAAATCAAAATATCCATGTGGGATTCCTATAACTGTCACAGTGACTAAAAGTAAAACTAATTGCATTCCAAGACTGAATAAGTCAGGCAACGTAATCAATACTACCCAACCGATAAGACTTAGGTTACTAAGTAGTATCAACTGGTATCTTTTAAACTTTTCTTGTTGTAAATGATTTAATAGCATATTTTATAAACAGCAATTTCGGCATACTCCAAACTATACAAAGTATATCAAGAATTGTTGGGATATCGGATAGGAATCTAATGGTTCTATTGTTGTTATTTTTTTTGAACATTGTATATAAAATATTCATACTTAATAAGGGATTATCCTTAATAATCATAAGTAGCAC
>CEQY01103192.1_pt1 | contig 11482 bp, 10 predicted proteins | sample 361391 | NCBI WGS metagenome assembly CEQY01 (sample SAMEA2621075, study PRJEB7988) | marine metagenome | isolation source: saline water (ENVO:00002010), including
CTTTTTGAGGCAATGCTGACAAGGTTGTACGCAGCAGCTTTAGACGCCCATAGTGGGCGCTTTTTAGCTAACTACTAGAACTGTTCGCTATTCAGATGGCTGGCGTTTACCAAAGCCTTTAAAGGTGTCACCAATCGATGTGGTAACCGATGCGATGTTGCTTCGCCCATCAAGTAGGCGAGGAGCTTTTGCTTGTAGGTCACCAACGGTCCAACGGCCGTCTGTGGCAAGAATGTCATCGTCCGAGAGTGACCAACCGCCATAGAGTCCCACTTCATTTCCTCCTACATGGAACACACCACCAGTAAACGGGCACCCTTCGGTAGCCAGGTAGCCGACCAAGGGGCTTATATTGGCTGGGTCGTACAAGTCGAAATCTGATGGGTCTTCAGGTGCAGCAACCACTTCTTCAAGGCCGGGTGTTTGTAGGGTCATTCGGGTACGAGCAATAGGCGCCAAACAGTTCACCCTCACTCCATATCGAGCAAGTTCGCCTGCACCTACGAGCGTCATCGCCGCTATGCCTGCTTTAGCTCCCGAATAATTGAGCTGTCCCAGATTTCCAAGCATCGCTCCTGATGCAGTATTGATAATCGCGGCGTCAACTTCTACGCCCGCTTTCGTCTGCTCTCTCCAATAAGCCGCTGCCCACCGGGTAGGACAAAAGTGCCCTTTCATGTGGACGTCAATTACTGCATCCCATTCACCTTCGGTCATGTTGACCACGACTCGATCTCTAAGAATCCCAGCATTGTTGACTAGAACGTGTAAATCCCCGAACGCTTCTACAGCAGCGTTCACCATCCGTTGAGCGCCTTCCCAGTCAGTCACCGAGTCGTTGTTGGCGACTGCTTCGCCACCCATGTCACGAATTTCCTTCGCTGTTTCTTCTGCTGGTCCGGTGTCCTCACCAGATCCATCCACACCGCCACCGAGATCGTTGACGACGATTTTGGCTCCTTCGGACGCCATAAGTAACGCATGCTCACGGCCAATTCCACGGCCAGCACCAGTTATAAGAACGATGCGTCCATCAAGTAAACCCATTGAGATCTCCCTATCGATCGAATTCTTTAACTCTTTCACAGCAACGGCGCCGATCGCACGTTGAACGGCGTCAATTTTCCTGTTTAGTTTCTCCCGTTTAGCTGGTCCACCGAGATGGTTTAGAACCTAGCCACAATCGCTGAGGCACTGGATGCAGGTCATGAGCTAAACCGACCCGAGCCAGCGTTCTAATGACTAAGTGCGTGAAATCAACTTGGCTTCGTTTGAACCCGTGTCGAGAGGTGCCTGGGAACCGGTGATGATTGTTGTGCCAGCCTTCCCCTAATCCGAGAACACCAATCAGCCAATTATTGCGGCTGTCATCTTTAGTGTTGTGGTGGCGCTTTCCCCAGCGATGACAAACAGAATTAACAGCAAACGTAACGTGCCATAACACCACGGTATTTATGAAGAACGCCCAGATCACCAGCTGCGGACCATTCGTCCCTGTCCACGGCACCAGCCTGCCCATAAGGATGCCAAAGAACAACAGTCCAAAGGCAGTCGACAGGATCGGTACCCATGCATTGCGATCTAACCAACGCAGCTCCGGAAAGACAGCAAGATCGGCTACTTCATCCAAGTGACACGGGTCCGCATCGGGTCGCGTGAGCCACCCATGGTGGGCAATCCCGAAACCCTCAACCTTGGGTGAATGCAGATCGCCATGCTGGTCAGAGACCCTGTGATGTCTACGATGATGAGCTACCCACCACAGTGGGCCACCTTGGGCTGCGCTTGTGCCAAGCCATGCTCCAACGAACTGCATGCCTCGCCCGGTTTTAAAGGCGTGATGACTAAATTTCCGGTGATAGAAGCCGGTTATGCCGAAGCCTCTCATCAGATAAACAACGACCGAGACAACTAGTGAGAACCAACCAACCCCGACGACAAAAACGAACAAGCACGCGAGATGCACGGCCGTGTACGGAAACGTGAACTTGAGGAACCGCGCCAGATTGGGCTGATTGTTGTCCACCGAAGCGGCTGCAACCAATTGAACTCCTCGGGCCGGGTTCCTGAGGTATTTCAAGAACTTGAACTGACAATACATGCTGTCGAATCGATTACCAGAATCTCTAGCAAATAGAAATAAAGTTGCCCTCAACCTTCATAGATTGAGGGCAACCATTTGAGCGGATGACCGGATTCGAACCGGCGACCTCAACCTTGGCAAGGTTGCGCTCTAGCCAACTGAGCTACATCCGCAGCAATGGGTCACTGTACCAAGACAGAACTCACCCTCAACTGATCACGCCGATCGACTTTAAGAATCAGTTGCTGGTCGCAAGTCAATAACCAAACTCAGGATCCCATTCTCCACAGTTGGCGTCGCGTCAGCGATTATCGAGAAATCCATAAAATCACGTTCGGCTTGTTCTATGAACAGCCTGCGCTCCTCACCGCCTACGGCAGGAAGGTTGCGTTTTTTAACAGCTTCCGCACGTTCTCGAAAACGATCAATCATTTCTTGGGGGTTGAATCCATCGGCCATCGCCTGAACCTAGTCCGGGCTCCTCCTGTCGCGTTTCATTATTTTCATTTGGTTCGTGTTCTTTGACGACGGAGAAAACGAAGTCTGGGGGTACATAGGGCAGGCGCGAGGGCGGCAAGGTCCTCCGCCACACCTTGACAAAGAGAGCAGTGAGAGTCAGCGAAACCAAAAATAACGCGGCTACTAGGAGCCACCATTTTTGTGAACCCGTTCCAACGGCTGTTTGAGACTGTTGAGACAGCAAGTTGAATAGAGACACAGCTTTAGAGTAGCTAGCTCATTTCAAAGCTGGTGTTCAGGGCACCACCAGGATGTCCGACCAGCGACTGTGCTACGGCTTAATGAGAAGCCATCTAAGGGGCATACTCCCTTTTCGTGTCGTTCTGACTGGAGCTTTCCCATATGGGAACCACCCCTCTTAGCTAGATCCTTGATTGTGTCCTTCACTTCAGAAGCCACTCTTTTTATTTCGTCAGTATTCAAAGAACCGCTAATTCTCGATGGTGCTATGCCGCTCCTCCACAGAATCTCGTCACATAAAAGATTGCCAATGCCTGAGATCTTTCGTTGGTCTAAGAGAAGCGCTTTCAGAGTCGATTTGCTGTTGTGACATATCTCACGGAAACCACCATCAGATATGTCCATAGCGTCTGGCCCTAACAAAGATTCGTCGGGGTTAAGTTCGACGTTGCCAAAACCTCGCGGATCGATCACCGCTAACGTGCCTCCGTCATCAAACTCAACTGAGAAACGGATATGGCGTTCCTGGACTTCGTTCGTCGTGTACAACAATTCGTTGATCGTTACGTCACCATCCACGATCAGTCGCCCCGTCATTCCGAACCGGACGCCGATGACTGCTGTTCCTACTTCAAGTAGAAGAAGTTTTCCTATTCGCCTTACGTTCCCTAATTGACTCCCCGAAACCGCCGACCGGAGATCAGCGGAAGATGTTCCCTCACGTAAATACTTGTTGCTGAAAATCGAGACCGTGGAAATCGTCCGACCAATGGTTCGAGTGGCAGCTGTTCGATACAGCTCAACTTCGATTAGTTCAGGCACATCATGACGGTAGCGTCAGACGCTCCTATGATTCGACCGTGGAACTAAGACGAATCGGAGAACTTGAAGTATCTGAGGTGGGTCTAGGTTGCAACAACTTTGGTACTCGAGTTGACCAGGACACCACAAAAGAGATCTTTGCGGCCTGTTTAGATACTGGGATCAATTTCTTTGACACCGCAGATGTTTATGGCTCCGGGGCTTCCGAGGAAATGCTGGGGCACGCCATGAAGGGCCATAGAGATCAAGTTGTCGTTGCAACCAAGTTCGGTCTTCGCGATATGGACCCTGGCTTAACCGGGGGAAGCGCGGAATGGGTTCGCCGTTCCATCGATAGAAGTTTGCGCAGACTTGATACTGATTGGGTCGATCTCTTTCAAATACACACACCGGATAATGAAGTTCACGAACGTGAAACACTCGAAGCTCTAAATGAGCTGGTGGTAGCCGGCAAAGTACGAGAAATTGGGTGCTCTAACTACGACGCTGAGCGTCTCGACTCAGCGGCTGACATTTCCCAAAGGGAAGCTCTCGCTTCATATCGGACAGTACAAAATCGTTATTCATTGCTGTACCGCGAACCTGAATCTGAGGTATTCGACGTATGCCGCGAACAAGCCATGGGGTTTTTGCCGTTTTTCCCTCTTGAGTCAGGACTATTAACCGGGAAAGTTGCGGCTGACGGGCCACGACCTGGCACTCGGCTTGCAGAATGGCCTGAGGACCGCCTCAAGCTTTTTATGACAGACCGCAACCTGGCCGCAGTTGAGAGGCTCACCCATTGGGTAAGCAACAGGGATCGTTCGTTACTAGATCTTGCTTTTTCTTGGTTGCTGTCTAAACCTGAGATCCCAAGTGTGATTGCCGGAGCGACTAGCAGCGCACAGGTGTTAGCCAATTCTCAGGCATGCGGATGGCGTATCAGCGCAGTTGAGATGGACGAGATAGATGACCTCTTGTCCACCTCGTCAAATTAAGCACAGCCATACCTTTTAGGCGATGGATCCTTTGGCAACTTTGTTGATGAATTCCCCCATCGGGACACCTGTTTGTTCCGGCTCGGTTAGAAAACCGTCATGTCCGTTGTCGCTGTCTATATCGATGTGTTCAACAGGTACTTGACCCCGGAGCGCGTCTACTACCCGTATTTGTTGGTGACGGGGATATAGGAAGTCTGTGCGGACACTCATTAGCAGGCTTGGGCATGTAACTCGTTTAAGGGCCTGCTCAACGCCGCCTCGGCCACGGCCAATATCGTGAAGATCCATCATTTTGTTCAACACTAGGTAGGTATTGGCATCAAAGCGCCACTGCATTTTGGCAGCTTGATAGTCCAAATAGCTTTCAACATCAAATCTGTGTTCCATCCGAAAAGGTTCCACAGAGTCGTTACTGTGTCTGCCAAATCGTCGGTCGAACTCTTCATCACTCCTGTAATGAATCATGGCTATGCGTCGGGCGTTAGCCAACCCGAGATGCGGGCCTTCTCCGGGCTTAGCCTCGTAATAATGTCCCTGTTTATATGCGGGGTCATCAAGGATCGCTTGTCTGCCCACTTGGCTCCATGCGATCTGTTGAGCTGACGCAGCCGCTGTTGACGCGATAATTACCAAAGAGCCGCAACGGTCGGGATAGCTAGCCGCCCATTCCAGTGCCTGCATGCCGCCCATCGATCCCCCCACGACAGCCATCCATCGCTGGATACCCAAGTGCTGAGCGAGGGCTCTTTGTGACCTGACGACGTCTCTGATCGTTACAACGGGAAAATCGCCACCCCATCTTTGACCGGTTGCTGGATTTATCGAAGCGGGTCCCGTACTCCCCTGGCAGCCACCCAAAACATTTGCGCAGACTACGAAGAAACGATCTGTGTCGAGTGGTCTTCCTGGACCAATGAAGTCATTCCACCACCCAGGTGTCGGCTGTCCAGGACCAGCGTCTCCGTGCGCGTGTGCATCACCTGTGAGTGCGTGACAGACAAGAATGGCGTTCGTGGCCGCAGCATCTAGGTTGCCCCATGTCTCGTATGCGACTTGAGGTGCCGTTAGTTCGGATCCACTTTCGAGCACATAGGCACGATCAGGTGATAATTCGAAGAATTGCCGATTTCCGGCTGGCATCGTTTCGAACCAGGCCCCGGACGCGGGAGGGCTGCCTATTCCTGCGGATTTGGGGGTATTAGTTGCTTCAGGCACTGCTTGCTCCGGGGCTGAACTAAAAGGCTACCTGAGGCCTTACCCATCAGGTCAAGGTTGTTTTTTTCCGAGTTGTTCTATCCACCACCTCAGAAGTGCTTCGGAAGATGCGTTATAGGCCTGATTCATAACTTCTCCGAACCGAATGCAGGTCTGTTCGTCGACTGTTTCTTCTTGAATTTTGCGGGCTAAATATGCTCCTTCGTCCCAACTTTTGGAAGGTAATGGCAGTGGAAGGTCAGCCAACATTGACGCCCGAATACGAATTGTTGTTTGGCTAAGCCCTGTTCCAGCTGCGATGCATGTCAACCAAGCGGATGCGGCTGGTGAGGATACTGCTGCCATCAAATGCCATAGTTGCGTTTTCTCAACAGGGACGACAGACAAGAGTGGTGTCGAGGGAAGCAGTTCGCCCTCAGGATCTGCATAGCATTCAACTACCCGGGTCTGAGTCGCGACTAACAGTTTCGGTTCCAGTTTTTGTTCTAACCATTTCGAGAACTTCGGAGGCGGGTCACCTTCAATATCAATGACTGGGCAGTCAAATTTTTGTTTCGCAAATCGAGTTTGGACCTGTCCGTGCATAAAGCGGAATGGGTCTATGAGACCGACCGTTGCGAGCTTTGGTCGAACATCTTCTTGATCAGATTCCGTCACCCGTTCCGCTAACCAGTAATACGCATCTCGGAAGTCCGCAGTAACTGATGCGTGATCGCTGAGGGTTGCTTGGTTCGAGAGATGAACGACCGGCGTACCATTCAACGCGGCCAGAAGCCGTGACCATTGACCGTTAGAAACCGCTGGAACCTGAATAGCTTTTTTTGATTCGTAGCTAACTACTCTGCAGTCTCTGCTTTGCACTTCTCGAAGTATCGGTGCAACTACCTCAACTGCTGCAACTTCAAATACTGACCTGCCTCCGACCCATAGATCCCTCAAAGGCAGCGTGCTATCGATCCATTCTCTTGCTAGTCGACTGGAGTCCGAGCCCAGCAAGGAGGCAGGCAGGATTAGTGCAACTGTTCCCCGTTCACCAGTTAGCTCTACACCCAAGAGGAGGAAAAGCATGCTCTCGTCGAGATAAGCCGTATAGCGGTTTCCGAATTTCTCTTTAAGGGTTTGTGCCCGACTTGGATTACGTGCTGTTTCTGATTTCAGTTGACCAAGGAAAGGTGGGTTTCCGATAACAACGTCGCACCCACCAAACCAATCAGCTGGGATATCGAGAAGAGCGTCTCCGACAATCAAGTGATCCACCGTTAGCCATTCCTGGCCTCGCCATAACGCCCATAATTGCAACGTGATACGTGCTACTTCGACCGTAACCGGATCAATATCGATCCCTCTTAGGCTCTCGATTATCGATGGAACAGCTTCGCCTTGCTGAAACTTGTGTTCCGCGACAGCTAACAAGAAGACTCCCGGCCCCACAGAGGGGTCGCAGACGATATCTCGCGCGTTGATTCCGACTTCGCCAACTAGTTCTTCTGCAACGGAATAAGGGGTGAAGACGGCCCCATTCGTGCGATGATCCTCGAGGCCTTTCTGTCTGATCTGACCCAACTCAGCTAATTCAACGATTACTTCTTCAGCTCTGTCACCTGCTTCTAGACGTTTAGCTAATGCGCTAGCTGCTAATGCGACTGTTGGTGGCAAAGCCATTTCATTAATTTTCAAGCTTGTTGATGCACCCACGTGGGCAGGTCGTCAAGTCTGGGATCATTAGAGAAAATTTCGTGGAGAGGAAGTTTCAAGCCAAGGCGACGCTGTAGTTGTCGAACCTGCAGTTCCTCGTCCCAGAGGAACATCGTGACCGCAGTACCAGCTGCGCCCGCACGGGCAGTTCTTCCTGAGCGGTGCAAATACGTTTTGTGATCTTCCGATGGGTTGTAATGAATGACAACGTCAACATCATCAACATGGATGCCCCGGGCGGCCACGTCTGTCGCCACCAATGCATTTATGGTGCCGCTACTAAAATCGCGGAGCGCTTTTTCCCGTTGTGATTGTCGCAGATCACCATGAATTGCAGCCGCTTTCACTCCTTCGGAACGAAGCTCTCGTTCTAGCTGGTCTGCTCCTCTTTTGGTTCGGGTGAAAAGCATTGTTTTTGTGCTTTGACCAATTATGCGCGCTGCTACCTGAACCCGATTCATTTTGTGAACGGACATAAACACGTGACCCATTTCGCTTACTGTCACGTCAGGTTCATCTACTTCGTGGAACACCGGGTCCGTGAGGTGGCGTTTGACGACGGTGTCTACAGCACCATCCAATGTGGCTGAGAACAACATGGTTTGATGTTTGACTTGTATGTGTCGCAAAATCCATTCAACCTGAGGAAGAAACCCCATGTCCGCCATTCGATCGGCTTCGTCAACGACGACGCATTCGACCAATGCGACATCCATTGCCTCTCTTTCGATCAAGTCAATAAGGCGACCGGGGGTGGCGATGATGATGTCGATTCCATTGTTGATTGTTTCGATTTGTCTATCGATATTGGTACCGCCGTAGACCGCAATGGTACGTAGCGCTCGAGCTTCCGCAAGCGGCTCCACCACACCGGTTATCTGATTCGCCAATTCCCGGGTAGGGGTGAGCATCAAGGTCGTGGGCTTGCCATCTGGGTTTCGCTTCGTGTGCGCTATTGCGGGCAAACTGAACGCAAGTGTTTTGCCTGATCCAGTTTTGGCTTTGCCGCAAACATCTCGACGGGCCATTGCGTCTCCAATGGCGAGCGTCTGGATAGCGAAGGGAGATTCGATTCCCTGTTTACCCAAAGCATCTATTAAGTCTTGAGGAACACCGAGTTCTGCAAAAGTCGTTGTCAAGTGGAAGAACTTTCAACTGCTTAACGCCGAACAGGCGGCGTAGGCGGACGCCACCAAACGGTGACTTGTTGTGTGTCGAACCAAGCTTGAGTCAACGACACACCTATTAGCGTACCCGCGCCTCGCTCTGTCCAGGCTTTAGTGCTTGCGATACCTGAGGACCTTTCCGTTGCCCATCTGGGTATGAGTTCCCTCGCTAAACGCCATTTGTCCATTCACCCACACATTTCGAATTCCAAGAGACTCTTGCTTGGGGTCCTCGTAACTTGCGACGTCCACTACTACATCAGGATCGAACAGAACCAAATCTGCCCAGTTGCCTTCTATTATTCGCCCTCGATCAGCGAGACCGTGTACGTCGCAAGAGAGCGAAGTCATGCGTCTGATCGCACTCTCCAAGTCCAGAATCCCCTGCTCTCTTACGTAACGACCCAAAACGCGAGGAAAGGTGCCGTACAGCCGCGGGTGAGGCCTCCCGCTCAAATCTGGTATTCCATCTGAACCAATCATCACTCGATCGTGCCGCAAGTTAGAAAGAATGTCGCCTTCGTCCATCGTGTGTTGAATACAGATTGTCTGCTTTCCCTCTGGCGCTGTGAGAATATGTCGAACTGCTTCGGGTGCAGTGATCTGAAGTTCGGCAGCTACGTCGATAAGCATTCGACCTTCGTAGTCTCGAAACGCAGGGCAAGAAGCTAGCTGAATAGCTTGAGCTAATTCAGGGTTAGGGTTCTCTATATCGAAATATTGAATCATTGGCCCACTACCAGCGGTGTAGGGATACACATCGAGAGTTACCCGCGCTCCTTCAGCTACGGCCGCGTCAACCTTCGCCAACGATTCTTTAACCTTCCCCCAGTTCCTCTTACCTGCCGCTTTGTGATGACTGATTTGGACTGCGACCCCAGCTTTTGACCCAATGTCTAGTGCTTCGTCGACCGCCTCTAGGAGGTAGTCGTTTTCATTACGCATGTGTGTTGCGTATATCCCGTCAAACGGGGCAACTACTTTGGCAAGTTCGAGTACTTCTTCGGTCTCGGACCAACGTCCTGGTCTATAGATAAGCCCCGTCGAAAAGCCGCAAGCTCCTTGTTCCATAGCTAGTTCGACATGTTGTCGCATCCGGTCAAGTTCAAGATCTTGTGGAGCTCGACGTTCGGTTCCCATTTCTAAGGAACGAATGGTGTTATGCCCAACGAGCATCATGGCGTTAACCGCTGGTCCCGACTTTTCGACATCGTGGCGGTACCCGTCGAGATCAGTCCAATTCGCCTGAACTCCAGACAGGTCAAGTGTTCTTTGACCAACCACCGCCGGTATAGCTGAAAACCCGCAGTTTCCAACGACAACGCTGGTGCAGCCTTGCGAAATTTTGAATTCCATGTCGGGATGTTGAAGTAACGCACCATCATCGTGGGTATGCACGTCTACAAATCCCGGGGCTAAGACGAGGCCAGTCGCATCTACTTCGGTCGCAGCTCCGCTCGTGGAGGAACCAACTTCGGTTATGTGGCCATCCTCCATGGTGACGTCGCCTATAAATCTTTGCGCTCCCGTACCATCAATTATTGTCGCGTTTCGGATCACGGTGTCAGCCATTGACGAAGCCTAGAACAACCAGCCAGCACACCACAGCTGTCTTCGCCTACTAGCGTCAGTCATGTGGCTAGCAACCCGAATTATGAGATCATTGTCATCGGTGCTGGCGCTTCTGGTGCCCCTGTGGCAGCTCGCGCGAGTGAAGACCCGAACCGAAATGTTTTATTACTCGAAGCTGGGCCTGATTATCAGAGACTTGCGGATACGCCAGACGATCTGCGCAATGGCCACCACAACAGCGTTATCGATCACGACTGGCGACTTGAGTATTCGCCGACCGAACAGCGTCCAGGTCAACCTCTTCCTAGAGGGAGAGTGACTGGTGGTTCGACAGCAGTTAATACCTGCATATTTTTACGTGGAGTTCCGGAAGATTACGACGACTGGTCTGATAGGGGTAATCCAGAGTGGGAATGGGGCAATGTATTAAAGACCTTCTGTCGCCTTGAACGAGATCTAGATTTCGGAGACGAGACCTATCACGGAGATTCAGGTCCTATAACGGTTCGCAGGTATCCTCACGAGGAGTTGACAGAACTGCACCAAGCCTTTCTAGCAACGGCAGAAGAGCTCGGATTCCCAGCGTGCCCTGATCAAAACGACCCGGCTGCATTGGGTTCAGGACCTCAACCGATGAACAAGTTAGGGCAGCTCCGAGTTTCAACGGCCTCGGCCTATCTGGCACCCGCGCGGTTGCGTCCGAATCTTGAGATTCGGGGCGACTGTCATACAAACCGCTTGATAATCGAAAGAGGCAGAGTTTCTGGCGTAGAAGTAATAAATTCGGATGGGTCGCTGCAGCAAATCCGAGCAAAATTAGTGGTGCTTTGCGCGGGGGCCATCCACACTCCTGGAATTCTTTTACGTTCCGGAATTGGTCCGTCAGAAGACCTAAACCGGATGGGGGTTGACGTAGTCGCCGATGTTTCGGCAGTAGGTAAAAACCTGTCAGACCATCCCGGCTTGTTCGTTTTGTGCAAACCGACGCACCTCGAGCTAGTCGCTACAGACCAGCCAATCATTCAGACCATTTTGAGATACACCGCACCTGGCAGCGATCATCGCGCCGACTTGCAAATTGAACAGCTCACTTTCACGGGTAGGGAGGACGTTCCATATTTCGGGGTGGCTGCTGTGCTTGAGCAGGTCGATGGGGTTGGAGAGTTGCTCTTCTCTACGGCTGATCCATTCGCAGCTCCAACCATCCACTCTCGATTTTGTGAAGTTCCTCGCGATGCTGAGCGGCTCCC
>CEQY01009927.1_pt1 | contig 11480 bp, 14 predicted proteins | sample 361391 | NCBI WGS metagenome assembly CEQY01 (sample SAMEA2621075, study PRJEB7988) | marine metagenome | isolation source: saline water (ENVO:00002010), including
TGATGAAGAAGAGTATGAATATGAGTTAAACGCAGTAGATTTTCCTGGATTATTACCAGGTGAATCGCCAATACAATATGAACGCAGAATGGAAACCGAAAGAGAGGATAATAATGAGTAAGTTCATAATGAATCAAGAAGACTGGGATACTATACAAAACTATTCCAGATATGCTTATGAAGAGCACAAGTCAGAAATTGGTGGATATATGCTTGTTAAAGAAGTTGATAACAAGTTTGTATTTACTGATCCAGTAATACTTGAACAAGAAATTACTGGTAGCAATACAGAAATAACAGCAGAAGCTGTTAGTGATTACCAAGTTAAGATGGAAGTACAACATGGTAAAGAAGATTACTGGTTATGTTGGTGGCACAGTCATCACACTATGGATGTGTTTTGGTCATCTACTGATCATACAGCAATCAATCAGCATGAAACAGTAAATGGTAAATATACATTTAACTTAGTTGTAAATCTAAAACAAGAACATATTCTTAGAGTATGTGATTGGAGAACTGGTACACAAACTGATCTTCAAATGGAAATAGGTAATAAGACTGAAATACCAGACTATATTATCAATGAAGTTGAAGAGAAGTGTACAAAGCCTAAACCTATAACATATAAATATTCGACTAAGAATACACCTAATACATTTAATAATATGTATGGTGGTGGATATTACAATCAAATGAATATATGGGCTACAGATAAAACAGATGAAGAAAGAGTAAATCTTGAAGCAAAGTTAGATAATATCTTACGAGACTATACTAATGATTCTGATTATCCAAAGTACAGAAAGGCTGTAGGAAATCTAAATAGAAAACTCGGTAGAGATAAGAGTGAACTTAGAGTTCTTATGGTAGAGCATGAACAACTTGCATCATGTGTACATTTGCTGTTAGCAGATGATTACATTTATGCAAAAGGTGCTGATAAACCAAATATACAAGAGTTAGCTGATTTTGAACAGTCTTTTGGTATTTCAACAAATATTAGTACGAAAGGAGCAGTGAAATGAATGAGAGATATTCTGGGTTAGTTGATAACTTTGATGAATATACTTATCATTTCTTGGGTTGCGGTGCTATTGGTAGTGCCGCAGCTACAACTATGGTAAGAATGGGTGCCAATATGGTGCATTTATATGATATGGATCGTGTTGAAAGCCCTAATATCGGTGTATCAATATATGATACTAATGATATTGACAAACCAAAAGTAGAAGCATTGAAAGATAAACTCATAGCAATTAATCCAAATGCATATATTAGTACGCATAATGGTGAATTTCAAAACATATTACAAGAACCTCGTAATGTGATTATTCTTGGATTTGATTCTATGCAATCACGATTAGATGCAGTAAAGAATATTCTAGACTTAGAAAAACCTGAGATACTTATTGATGGTAGAATGGGTGCAGAATATTATCAGCAGTATACATTTGAACAACCAACTCTGAAAGAGTATATGAAGACTTGGTATACAGATGATACAGCAGACGATGTGCCATGTAATCAAAAAGCAACCAGTTATTGTAGTAATATGACTGGTAGTTTGATATGTAACAATGTAAAAAAGATACTGAAAGATGAACCTTATATTAAAAATTTCTCTTTCAATTTTGTTACTTGTTCATTAGATTTACATAAGTAATATATTAACTGGTGTGGGGGCTATATACCTCTCTATATCCACTATCAATCTCATTGGTCCCCGCACTCTATTATGAAAGGAAAAGAAATGAAAGCAAATATAAGTGAACTTATATACAATCAAGATACTCAATCAGAACATAACGATTGGGAACATAGAATGTCTTACAAAGAAATGTTCAAAAGCAAGGATATAGACTTTACAATACAACTTGAAAACTTAATTACATTTCATCAATGCTGGGAAAAATATCACAACAATACAATATGGTGTCAATTAGGTTTAGTAAGAGATGATTCAATAAAAGTTTTAATGGCATCACAAGGTGTTCCAGCATCTGAAATAGATGATCAAGAACCATATGGTCCTACTATGCGTATAGATATAAGCACTTTACACGAAGTTGCTATATGTGAAAAGCATTCAATACCATATGAGTTGTTATTAAAAATGAAGATTAAATATATACATGTTAAAATGAGAAGGAGAGTGTTATGATAACAGAAGTAATAATGCCTAGAGATAAAGCAATGACGGCAAAAGAGAGGGCTCTGACAGCAGAGCTCTTTCGTAAAAGATACGGAGCATGGTATTTCTTTAACTATAAAAAGTATACTAGTTTTCGTGTAAATGAAAAGAATAAATCTTGGTTAGAACAATTCGATAAACAAACACCAAGAGATAGGCAAGGTTGGTAAATATGAATAATAAAAAATGGTCAATAAAACATGAGGGTAAGTTAAATCCAAATAACATAGTCTTTAATAATAAATATAAAGAACTATACGAAAAGATGAAAAAAATTGACGATAAAATAAAAGAAAATAGAGAAGAAATAGAATTACAAGAAGATCCAGGACTATTAGTATGTACAGTATGTAATACAGGTTCAAATCCAGCAGGACATGCTGAAGAATTTGGTGATGTATGGATTGCATATTGTCATGGTTGTGGTGATTATGGTGAATTTATTTACGAAAAAGACTTGTAAAATTCAATACTTAGGAGTATATTAGTAGGCTCAATAGAGCATAATAATAATAAGAAAAAGAAAGGTAATTGAATATGAAGTTCAAAGGTAAAAACTATACTGAAGTCAAAGATCGTATAGACGCATTTCTATCTGAATATCCTGAAGCAACAATAGACAATATGTTAGTATCTGTTAATAGTATAACTGATACACCTACAGGTGAAAGATGTAATGAATATATGGTTAGATCAACAGTATATCCTGACAAAGAAAACAAACCTGATCAATACTATGTTGGACACGCAGCTGAACGTGACAATACAGGGTTTGTTAACAAGACATCAGCACTAGAAAATTGTGAAACATCTGCAGCAGGAAGAGCATTAGCTTTTGCTGGATATGGAGGTGGTTACGCAATAGCTTCTAAAGAAGAAGTAGAAAATGCAAAGACTGCACAAAAGAAATCACATGTAACAGTTAAAATGTTAGAAGAGTTAGATGCTGGTTTCAAGAAAGCTACACCTTACTTAGATGAAGCAATGATCAAAAGATACAATGAACAGCGTTCCGCTGGACATTTCGATACTAAACTTAGAGTGAATGCTACAATGCAATACTTTAATCAAATGATTAAGGAGGGCAAGGATGTCGGAAAAGACAAAAAAGATGCCAAGTGAGCATAGAATCGAAGGCTTAGAAGAAGGTGGTATTCAACCTATCAGTAATGATCACGGTGATTTTGTATTATTAAGATTACCATTTAATGGTGGTGAATATGGATACAACCTTATCGATACAACAAGAGCTGTAGTTGCATTGCAAACACATTGTGAATCTCATAATGAAATGATGCGTGATGCTATTGCAGATAAGACAAACGAATACATGGAGGATAGTAAATAATGGCTATTACAGGTACTAAATACAAAAACAGTAGTAAGAACATTCGTAATTATTTTGTGAATGATACTACAATAACTGACATTGAAGTAATGGACTCACCTTATACAGATATGAGTTTAAAACTTCAATTAACTGATGATAATAATGGATATACATACACTTGTTTTGTAAATCAAAACTTTGAAAAAGATACAAGTGGTGTTGTAACAGGTATGGCTTATCCAGACGATCTTAATACATTATTTGTTGCAGCAAAATGTGATCTTAATGTAAGTGATGCTGGTATACTAGACACTAAATCATTAGAATCATTAGTTGATAAAAAAGTATCTTGCATTAGTTACAAATCTACAGGTAAATACAAACGTAATACTTGGGGAGTTGTATCTAATCCAGATAGTAAAGAACAACTTGAATCTAGGTTCAATCAACAAATAGCAAAAGGTTATCCTAAAGACTATGATAAGTCTACATCCGAAACTGAAACTGTTGTTGAAGTTGCAAAAGAAACCTTCAAAGGTGAGGAAGTACCCTTTTAATGACAGCTGAAGAGATAGTTATTGCGTGGATTAAAAGTATCAAAAGTAAAAGTGATATCTTTTATAGTTATGATTTGGAAGGTGCATTACCATTATATGGTAGATTAGCACACCAAAAACAACACACTGCAAGTACTTATGCTAGAGCATTTAGAAAGATACGTGAAAGTAATACTTTAAGAAAGCATGGCATAAAACTAGAAGAGGTTGAACATAAAAGTGGGAAAGTAAAAGGATGGAAAATAGGATAATAGAAATAGTTGAAGGTGGAGTACAGAACAGAAATAAAATCTGTACATACACTGAATACTTAACAAAACAAAAAGCAAACGCTTTTAACAAAGAGATGTATAGATCATACTATTTGTTTGACAATACATTTCGTGATCATTTACTAAAACATAAAACAGTTAAAGGTTATGATGGACTTGTCTATCCAGATAAGTTTATTATAGACTTAGACAAAGGAGATATTGATGGAGAAAACATGCAAAGCTATTTACAACATACTTGTAATGAGTTGTTTGATTTTGGCATTGACAGTAGCCATATCAATATCTGGTTTAGTGGTAGTGGTTATCATATCGAGTTACTTAATGTATTTGGCTTTCAACCAAATAAAAAGTTACATGATAAAGTAAAAGCTACATTCACTAAACACTTTAGTTTTGGTGATAACATTTACGACAAGACAAGGATCATTAGATCTAACTGGTCGTTAAATAAAAAGACTAAACTGTATAAAGTTTGGATACCATTAGAAGATATATGGAACTTAACTTATGATGATGTATGTTTGTATGCATCATCTAAAGAAGAGTATACAAAGTATACAAAATCTAAACCAAACTTTTATGCAACAATGAATGATGAAAGTGCTTTTGTAGAACCTTATCTACAAACGTCAATCATATCAAGTATCAATAAGAATATTGAGTTAACACCAATGAGAAGCGGTGAGACTAATTCTGTTGTTACTTGTGTGCAGCATATATTTAATGAAGGACCTACTCAAGGTTCACGCAATAAAAATATGATGCGTATGGTAAGCTCTTGGAAAAGAGCTGGAATACCATTTATTGTAGCATTAAACGGTATAGTTAAATGGTCTCAAGGCGAGTTAGATATATCTGAAATAGAACGCACTGTTACAAATGTATATGATAATCAATATATATATGGTTGTGATGATGCAATACTTATGGAGTATTGTGATCCAAAGTGTATTCATTTCAAACGTAAAGATTATGTATTAGATATTAGAGATGTTGCTTCATTAGAAGATACATTTAAGCAATACATAACTAACGATTTAACCGCAAGGAGTATTAATATACAAGACATATTCGATGGTGCTCCTGATTACGTATTCAAACCAGGTGAGCTAGTAATATTTAGTGGTGATACTGGTATGGGTAAGACTGCATTCGTTCAAAACATTGTAGCAAGAGCCAAGAAAGATACTTTATTCTTATCGTTAGAGATGAATGAAATATTAATATGGAGAAGATTTGGACAGATCGCTGAAGAGAAAACAAGTGAATGGGTTATTAATCAATATAAAAATAATCCAGAGTTTTCATTGAAAGATAAGTTAGATCATCTTAATATTATGGTGATTGCTCCTGAGATCGAAGCAGTTAAAAAAGTTGTAGCACAATATGAACCTAATGTATTAGTAGTTGATACTACTGATGAGATGCAAGTAGATAGGTTTGATGGCGATATACAAAAACAAAATGTTATTATAGATGCACTCAAACAGATTGCACAACGTAATAATACTTTGATCTTTGCTATACATCATTTGAACAAAGCTAGTGCTTCTCAAGGTACTATAGGATTACATTCCTTAAAAGGTTCATCTAACGTGGTGCAAAAAGCAGATAAAGTAATTGTGATTAAAGGAAATCGTAATGAAGTATATCGTACTGTTATGTCTGAGAAATCAAGAGATGATGGTAGGTTAGAGTTTGTTACTGAGTTTAATCCAAGCACTATGACATTTAAACGTATAGAAATATAAAGGAAAATAATATGGAAAATATATTCAAATACTCTAGTACAAACGAGTTAAACATACAAGTTCACGATCTAAGGTTCTTTAACTTCTTCCGTATCGGATGCATGTTAAATAAAAATCATGGACGTAGTATATCTATTTACTTAGGAGTTGGTGCAAGACATCAACTAATCTTAGGTGCACATAGATGGAATACTAAGTTAAACTTTGGTGAAATGTATGACGCATAGAAACAAAGTTCGTGGAAACAACCTTGAACGTGAAGTTGTAAACGCAGCTAAAGAAGCTGGGCTCTCTGCAAAGAGGGCCTATGCCTCTGATGGTAGATCACTCGGTAAATCAGAAGTTGTAGATGTAATGGTAGAAGACTATTGTATACAAGCAAAACGTAGAAAAAGAATAGCTGAGTGGTTATATCCAGAGAATCATGGAGATGATGTAGATATAGTTGTAACTAGAATGGACAGAAAAGAAGCGTTAGCAGTAATACCATTGAAAGAATGGTTAAGATTAATTAAAATAGAAAGGGATAATAATGATGATCGAAATGAATAAAGATGAAGCTACCATAATAATTAAGTTAGCTCAAAAGATTATAACAGCTCTTGAAGATGAGCTTAAACAAAAACATAACAAACAGATCAGAGAGTCAGAAGATAACAAAGATGGTACTGAAGGTTATGTAAACCAAAGCGGGAGTTACGAATGAGCAAGACAACTGTACATGTAGATTCAGAATTAGTATTAATATTTTATAATCCAGCTGAAGTATTGCTTATGAAAGCAGCTTTAGTTAATTATAAGAAAGCACCATTTGTTTCTAAGCAAGAGATGGTTATACTAGAAGAATTACTAGATCGTGTAAACGAACTGTAATAACATATACTCCTATGTGTGAAGATGGAGGCGGTTTTAACTCACTTATCGTCTCCATCAAAACTTTCCCCCTTTATAATACGGCTTAAAAGGAGTCGTGCAGGTATTAAACCCTGTCTTACCCTTATAAGCAAATACAAATTGGTTGGCAAACTAATAATAGTAAAAAAAAGGGGGGAAAAAATATTAGCCACCGATAGAAAAAAAAGATTAATCTTCTGGAATTGTATCAAGCTCTTCTTCTATAGCAGCTTGCTGTTCCATTTGATCACGTCTGATTGAATGTAATCTTCTTAATGGTAATCCAGTCATAAAGTCTACTGCCATAGCTGGACTATCATAGGTCTTTTTTAAGTCTCTGAACAGTCTACCAAAAGGAAAGTATGTAGCAACTTGATATTTATAAAAGTTTTCCATATCACCATTTAATATAGCAGTGACAGGAGATAATACAAATCTGGCAATAGGAGGTGTTACGATCTGTAATGGTGCTAAATATTGAGAAGGATATGAACTAAAGAATGCACGTTCTCTTTCTTTCTCGTCACCAAACAATAATGCAGATGTATCTTGTAACCAGTTCATAGGTGGTGATAATGCATATTCAAAAATACTAGCAATAAATATATTACCAAGTGCTAATGCCATTAGATCTAAAGTAAGTTGTCTTTCAAATTTCTTTTGAGATAATGTATCTCTCTTCCATCCTTCAAGCTTAGCATCTTTTGTGATCTGTATACGTCTACCAATACTATTCCATGCATATGGTTGGAATCTGGTTAATACACGACCTAAAGATGTATTAGCAAAGTTAGGTCTAAATGTAGCCTGATACATAAACTGTGATGCTTTAACACCTTTCATAGCAAAGTCTGTAATAACTGGACTATTAAATGGTATCCCATCAAAAATCTTCTCACCTAAAATAGTTCTCATATTAATATAGTTAGCCAAGAATGCAGTACCACGTAGTCTACGTTCTGACCATTTCATTGGTAAAGCACCAGCTTCAACAACAGGTATCTCTACTTTTAAATATTCTGCTGTTTCTCTTAAAGTTCTTTTAGATTCAATATCATGTAGCTCTTTAGAAGTTATTCTACCTTCTTTATAAGACTTATTCATACGTGATATAAACTCAATCCAAAACTTTTTCACACCTTGTCTACCAAAGTTTTTATCAAGAGATACAAGATCTAAGAACATCTGATCATACACCCCAATAGTTTCCATCCACTCATAAATTCTTTTCATACTATTTATCTGAACTTTCTGCACTCTACCATCTGGTCCTACTACAGAAAACTCTGCTTTACCTCCACCAAATAAGTTTTGTATCATCCACTCAGAATCATTTGCTTTTCTAAATGCTGACCAACCTGTATCAGATATGGTATTAACAGTACCACCATATAAGTTAGTAATAGCTGTTTTAGGGTGTGATAGTAATGATAATAGCTCAAACTTACCTTCTAGGTCACTCAACTGTCTTACACGTTGCATGATAGCAAACTGTCTATCTTTAGAGTTAGTAGGTAAAGGACCAAACAATTTACCACCAAAAGCTCTGTCTAACTTATTAAAGAATCTTACTGCTACTTCATCACTTGTAAGATGATACAATGATCCATACTTACCAGTAGAGTTTACTCTTTCTACTAACTTATTAGCTCTTGAAAGTCTTAATGCTTTAATTTCTGCTTTAGTCTTTTTAACATTTCTATTGTTTCTTTTAAATATTAACATCTGTTCGTGTGGCATTACATCAATAGCCGCATCAAAATCTTTAATTAAATCTTTCTTATATCTACCAGTACCTTCTTTAGGTCCAGTTAAACCATCTTTTATATATTGCCTTAGGAACTCTTGGTCTTTCTTTTGTATACCATGTAAGTTTAATGCACGATATGTACTTAAACCCATCATGTTTGTAAAAGAATCTCTCATATAGTTTGACCAATCAGCTGCCCACTCTTGACCTTTATGTACCTTATCAAAGTTTCTTAATAATATTTCAGATCTTAATCCAGCAAGATTTGTAAACCACATCTTAAATAATCCACTTGTATAGAAACGTACAGCATCAATATCTTTTTGATAGAAAGGCATAAATGTTTCACCTCTATTCTTTGTCATACTTGCTGCATAATCACCAATAAATCCATCAAGATTTGGTCTTTCCATTAAATCAGTTATTTGTCTTTCAGCAGATGCTTGACCATTAGTTATAGAAACACCTATCATTCTTTCAAAACCTGCTTGCAAATCTCTTTTGTATGTAAGAGCTGCATCCATATGACTTACACCATCTATATCCATCTTTGCCTGTAGATAAGCTGGTAATAACTTTTTATCTTCTAATGCTCTATTAAACTTAACTTCAACATTATCTTTAATCCACTCTGCAAGTTTTTCTTGATTAGCCGTATATCTACCATGTCCTAATCTAGGGAAGTAACCTTCTACAATATCACCAACATAATATTTACTATACTCACCTTTAGTTTTAGCTAACTCTCTTAGCACTGTTTCTTTTACAATGTAAGCTTCTGAACCTTTTTGAGATACTTTGCCTTTAGGTTTACTTACATCAATACCTTTTGGTTGTAACATAAATTGTATTCTATCTCTCAACTCCATATGGTATTTAATAAATCTATAATCATTAACACTCATAAGGTATTTACCAATATATTCTCTATCAGTTACATTTCTATTCATCATATCTTTATACAACAATGACACCCTTTTTTCGTTTATAATGCCTGTTTCTAGCAAGAAAGTTTGTTCAAGGTTACGTGAGTCTAGGTCTTTAGTTTGTGAGCCTTTAAACACCCCTTCTACTACAAATGCACCATCTTTATTAGTACCATATGAAAGTCCTTTAACTTTTTGTAGATCAACTAATGTTTTAGATAACTGCTGTACGTTTGTTTTTATATATGTATTCTTAATACTTTGTAATAATTGAGATGTGTCAGATGCAATTCTATCTACGAACTGTTGAGGTTTTATAGGTGTTAATGTACCATCTATATTACCTTGTGGTATATTAAATACAACACCACTATCTTCTAATTTTTTAATTGCTGATTGAGTATCTAAATAAGAATCTACAATATAAGTTCTTTCCCCCTCACCACCAACTTGTGTAGGAAACCTTGGTTTACCATCAGGTCCTGGATTATATTCTATTTTATTTACAGCAGCTTGAAACAATAAGTCTCTATGTTCTGCCATTAATTTATCGGTAGTATTAAAATAATAATATACACCATCAACTTTGTCTTGTTGAAGTTTATAAATAATTTTTTGATATGTATCAAATTTATCTATAGCTACTCTACCTGCTTCAAGAGTAGTAACAGGTATAGATATTCTTTTTTTAGATATCTCTCCATTTTTATCTAATGTAGGTCTAGCATTAGTTTCTATTTCCATTCTATCTAAATTAAATAAATATTTAGCAGCCTGTCCATATCCTAATGTCTGATCAATAGCACTAGGTTTTCTAACAGCTTCTCTTTGTTTTTGAAATGCTGTCTTTTTACTCAACAACATTTCTAAGCTTTGATTAAACATAACAAGATCTTCTGTAGTCATAGTCTCTAATCTTCTTTGAACACCAGTTTGATTGTATGTTAATTCCATAAACATCTCTTCTAATCTCATTATAGTGTCTGGATTTTGATACAAAGTTTCTCTAAGTTTTTTAATTTCTTTACTAGCCCTATCTGTTAAGATAGCATTCTTATCAGATTCTACTCTAAATAAATATTCAAATTGAGGTATAAGCTCTCCTATATATCCATCTAAATTTTCTTGTTTAGTTTTTAAGTTAGGAGCATCATCTATTACTGTATCAACTATTTTATCTTTATTACCAAAGAAATTAAATTTCACCCTATCTTCTACTATTTCAAAATTATTTTGGTATACAGTGTTTTCAGATAAAGATTTATCAAATGCTTCAATACTAAATGTTGTTTTAAACTGCTCTTCAAACTTGATTGCATCATTATCTATAAGTTTTTTAGCTAGCTTTTCTCCAACTCTTTGACCATTAGACTCTAACATTTGACGCATATCAGAAAAGAAACTTTGTCTACCTTTATTACTAATAGATATATAACTAGATATATTATCTACATTAGGTCTATATTTTGTTAATGCTAAATTTTTAAAATATAAAGCTCTTGAATAGTCTTCATTGTTTAATCTATCACCATTTTTTATAAACTTACTTATATTAGAATTTTCTTTTTCAATATCTAATAATGCAAGTTTTTGTATGTCGGTAGTAGGTCCTTTCAATGGACTTGATAATAACCATGTTTCTATAATAGGTTCTATATCTTTATAAATAGCAGGATATTTATCTTTAAAGTTTAATTTTATTCTTCTAATTAATGTATTTACATCATTACCAGATAATTCTAAATGTCTTTTACCAGGAAAACTTAAGTTATTACCTCTATCAAATAAAGATTTTATCATAAA
>CEQY01157270.1_pt1 | contig 11473 bp, 6 predicted proteins | sample 361391 | NCBI WGS metagenome assembly CEQY01 (sample SAMEA2621075, study PRJEB7988) | marine metagenome | isolation source: saline water (ENVO:00002010), including
TTCAGGTGATACAACAATCACTAATGTCGAAACTATGTCAATACGTGCTTCTGGTGCTGCAAGAACTGCAGATGTTCTTCAGCAAGAAGGAATAACAAAGTTAGTTAATGACAGAAGTACAGATGATCTTACTGTTTCAGGCCTACCGAATGTTGTAGACATTGAGATTGACAGAGTAACAAATGGTAAAGACACAATTGTTACTTTTGATCTTCTTGCTTTATTCGGAACTGGAACAACAGTTAACCTTGATTTAGCTAAATCAGGCGCAAGCTCTGAAATTACTTTACAAGGTGCTACTGGAACAACTGACGGTATTGAAACACTTAATATCACAACAAGTGGTGGCGGTGCTTCTAAAGCTAGCTTTATTAAAGCTCTTGATGCTTCAGGCGGTAACGGGACATTAACATCGCTTACTCTTACCGGTGATCAAAAACTAACTGTTACAACAGCTATAGACTTTGCTGGTGCTGCGGTTGGTGCAGTAATCACAGGTACAATTGATGCTTCAGCAAGTACTGGTGGTTCATCATTCGCTGCAACTACTGATGAAAATGTTTCATTTATAGGTGGTTCAGGTAACGACACAATTAACTTTACATCAGGTTTCACTGTTAGAGATGTTGTCGACGGCGGCGATGGTGTAGATACAATAGCTTTAAATGGTGCTGCTTCATGGGCATTAAATACATTAGGTTCAATCACTAATACTGAAATCCTTCAAGTTGAAGGAACAAGTGGTGGTGGTACTACTGTAACTAAAATGGATACAGCAACTCTATCTACAATTAATTTTGTGGAAAATGATACAGATGCTCAAGCATTAACTGCTTCTGATCTTAAAGCCGGTGACTCAGTTGGTATTATTCAGAATAATGCTTTAGAGCCTGGTACAGTAACACTTGGTCTTAAAGATGCTTCTGGGTCTGATGACTCACTAACAGTTACATTATATGGTCAAGATGCTGCTGCAGCTCTTGCTGATAATGGAATTGATGATTTATCAATCGCATCTATCGAAACACTTAATATCGTTTCTGATGTTGTTGTTTCATTAGGTAATGAGCAATTAAAATCAACAGAAGGTAACACAATTTCAGATCTTTCTGCTGATACAGCTCTAACTACAATTACTGCATCTGGTAATGATAAGCTAATTATGACAATCGGTTCTGAAGCTACAAAATTAACAAGCTTAGATATGACTGGAATGACATATGATACAACAACAACATTTGCTGCTAGTTCAGCCAATGCTGTTGCAGTTCAACTTGGTTCTGGTAATGACGCATTAGCGTTTGGAACTTCATTAACATCTGCTGACTCAGTAACTGACTCTGGTAACAGAACAGCTACAACAGCAGACAGAATTACTGCTACAATTTCAGGCCTTTCTACAGTAACAGGAACTGGTAATCTAAACGTAAGTGGTGTTGAGTATATTGATTTAACATCTGCGACTGCTGCTTCATCAGTAAGTGCTGCTAGTATTACTGGTGCATCACAAATTAACGTAGGTAGTGCTAATGCTATCAATGTTACATTATCTGATCTACCTGTTGGTATAGTAGTTGGTGTTGGTAACAATGCTGCAGCAGCTACAGACTTATATAAAGGTAAGTTAACTGCTTCCTTGGCCGATGAAACTGGTACAGCTGATAGCCTTACATTCCTACTTGGTGATACTGGTGCTAACGAAGATGTTGACGCTCAGTTAGTAACAAACGCAACTCTTGAAACAGTTACTATCCAGGCTTCTGCCGACTTAACAGATGCTGCTAATAATGATGCTGATTTAGATGTTTCTACTGTTAAAGCTACGACAATTAATGTTACAGGCGGTGATGCTCTTTATGCAGAAGACCTTGACCTTACAAACGGTGGTAATAAAACATTACATGTTAATACAGCAACAGTTAATGCTGCAACACATACAGGTACACTTACAGTTACTGCTAACTCAGCAACTGCTACAAGTGTTACTGCACAAGGTGTTGCTGTTCAGTCAATTACTGGTGGTACGAAGAATGATGTTATCGATTTAACAATTGCAGCTGGTACTGCAACACATGTTATTGATGGTAGCACTGGTTCTGATACTCTTAAATTGTCATATAGTGGTGCTGCTAACGTTGCGAGCATTACTAATGTTGAGACATTAGATGTTACTGTTGGTGCCTCAGCTACTGTTACACTAACACAAGCTGCAGGTAAATTTGTGAATGATGCGGAAGCTACCACTCTTAATATTAGAGGTGGTAACTCACTAAGTACATTTAGTCTTGGTGCAACAGATCCAATTGATGACACAACACTTACATTGGTTGATGCTACTAACTATGATGGTAGAATATCACAGTTAAAATTTGATGGTGACGCTCTTGCCGATACAACAAATATTAAAGGTGGTTCATCTGCAAAAGACACAATCACATTCTCAACTGATACTGGTGGTAAGACATTTATTACAAATACCCAGGATATTGAATATTACTATTATACTCATGATACTGGTAATGATAGTGGTGAAACAAGTACTTTAGATCTTACTAAAGCCGATGGCGTTACTCAGATTCATCTATTAACTGGTACTGGTGCAGCTAACACTGTTGCTATTACTAATTATGATAGTGCTGATCATGGAACAGTGTTCCTTGGACAAGGTTCTGGTACATCGCAAGGCTTTAGTGCTGATGCAAGTAATACTTCAACATTAAGTGTTACTCATGCTTCTGCTACTGGAACTGCTGATACAGTAAATGTATTCTTATCAGATACAAATGCTGCTACAGGTACTACTGCTCTTAGTTCAGCTGGAACAGAACAACTTAATATTACAGTTGGCCTTACTGAGTCACATAATGTCACAACTACTGCCGTGACACCTACAACAGGAAGTGCACTTTCAATTGATATTAATGGTTATCTAGCTACAGCATCTGCTACTGGAACACTAACATTATCAACAACACATACCGGTACAACAACTGTTGATGCTGGTGATTTTGCTGGTACATTTAGTCTTACTGATCGTGCTGCTGTTGCAATGACAATTACTGGTTCATTAGGTAACGATTATATCCAAATGGAACATGAAGGTGATACAATTGCTTCAGGTACTGGTACTGATACACTTGATGTTAGCTACTACGCTATTATCTCAGGTATTACAGTTGACCTATCTAAAACTGACGACCAAGTTACAAGTTTTGATGGTGCTGCAACTTCTGGTACAGTTACTGGCTTTGAAAAAGTTGACTTAACTGACTACACAGGTGGTTTTGGTGCAAATATTACTGCTGGTTCATCAACTGCTGGTTCATACTCAATTGAAGGAACATTGGTTGCCGATGCTCTTTATGGTGGACTTGGTACTGATACATTCATAATAAATGATAGTAACGGAATTAATGTTGATACAATCTATAACTTCACTAAAGGTACAGATAACGTAACAATTGATATCTCAGATATTGAAACTGCTGCTACTCTAATTACAGGTGTAACACCTAACTTAGAATCAGGTAGTGCCGCTGATGTTGATACAACTGCTACAGTTGTTAAAGAGCTTTCAGCTGCTACTGATATTTCAGCTGCTGCTAATGATATCCATGTTCTTATTGGAGCAACATTTGCTAATACAGGTCTTGTTGAAACAGCTTTAGAAGAATCTGGTGATAGAGATATAACAGTTGCTGCTGCTGGTGATGCAGCTAACTCTGCTTATGTTGTTGTATACTCAGATGGTACTGATGCGTATGTTGCTGTAGCAGTTGCTCAAGCAAGAAATGCTGATGATGCTGACTTTGAAGCAAATGACTTGAATGTTGTTAATATCGTTAAGATTTCTGGTATTACTTCAATCGCAGCTGGTGACTTTGCCGCTAGTGACTTTAATTTCCAAGCTTAAGGAAATTAATATAACGAAAATTAAAGGGGTCTTTAAGGCCCCTTTTTTTTATTTACTTTTTTTATTATGATATTGGTATAATAAAGTATGAAAGTAGACCAAGCTTACATAGAAAATATATTGAGTTTATATGGTAAAGGTAAGTTTAATGATATCATTCAGTTAGCTAATACTACACTTGAAACCACTAAACATCCTGTTGTCTATAATCTTTTAGGTGCTTCGTATATAGCAACCAACGATTTAAGTAATGCTAAAGATACCTATGAATTATTGACTGAACAATTTCCTGACTATGTTGATGGATTTATTAATTTAGGAACAGTCTATCACAAGTCTAAATTATACGAAGATGCCAAGTTAATGTTTGATAAATCTTTAGCATTCGAAACCATTTCTGATGATAGCAAACATAATGTTTATAATAATCTTGGAGTTTTATTAATTGATATGAATAAAAATGAAGAAGCTATTGAAATACTAAAAAAAGCAATTATTTTAAATGATAGAACACCTGAATCTTATAATAATATTGGTAATGCATATAGAAATATAAAAAAATATAAAGAATCCCTAATATATTTTGAAAAGGCAATTGAGAGATTTCCTGAAAACCAACAAAACCTAGAAGGTTATAAAGAAATTATGCATGCTCTTGAAAATAGTTATAGAAATGTTGGTGATCATAAAAAAGGTTTAGAGTATGAAAAGGAAGGTCCAGGTTTAGTGAGTTTTTCAATAAAAGAAGATATTGTACATCCTAATTCAAATGAAATTGATATTGATAATAAAAAATCTCCTCATTTTATTGGTATGTGGAATATTAATAATGATCAACTTTGTGATAGTGTTATTGATTTTTTCAATGAATCACCAAAAAAACATCAAGGAAAGACTGGAGCTGCGGTAAATGAGGATATCAAGAAATCAATTGATGTAACGATTAGGCCTTCAGATTTTAATCTACCTAATTTTATTATATTTAAAGAATTTAGTGATTTATTGCATTCTCATTTTAAACTTTATTGTGATAAGTGGGATATTTTGAACGAATTAAACCTATCTTTAGGTAGTTTTAATATTCAAAAATATGATACAGATGGACATTTTCAGAAATTGCATTCAGAGAGAATGGATATTGGCTCTATGCACAGAGTATTTGCTTGGATGATATATTTAAATAATGTTGAAGATGGAGGAAATACGACATTTCCTTATTTCGATTTAACTATTAAACCCGAGAAAGGTAAATTATTGATATGGCCAGCTGAATGGACTCATACACACTGTGGAGAAAAAGTTCATTCTGATGTAAAATATATTATGACCGGCTGGATAGATATGGTTGATTAGAGATATTGAATGAATAAAGAGATTTCAGAAAAACAGATAACAAATCTTGTAAATCTTTATTCAAGTCACAAATTTAATGATTTGGATAAGGAGCTTGATAATATGCTGCAAGAATATAGCCATCCTCTACTACATAATTTGCGAGGCGGTATGTTTATTAGTCTAGGTGATTATCAAAAAGCTGAAAAAGAGTACAAGCATTTAATAAAAATATTTCCTGATTACTATGATGGTTTTATTAATTTAGCAATTGTTTACCAAAAAACGAACAGAATAGATGAAGCTTTGAAGATATACGAAGAAATACTTGAATATGATAAGATTAACAATGAGTCTAAAATAAATATTTTTCATAACACAGGTACATTATTTCTTGAAAAAGGAGAGTATGACAAAGCAATAGTTAATTTTTCAAAAGTTTTAAAAGAAAGCCCTAATTCTTTTGAAACTATAAAAAATCTAGGCTCAGCTCTTAGAGGATTAAAGCGATATGAAGAGTCAATTGAGGAATATAAAAAATGTTTATCTATAATTAAAGAAACAGATGAGTTTAAAGCTTTTTACCCTGAAATATCCATGGAAATAACACAAAATTATAGATCTCTAGGGAATTACTCAAAAGCTAATATTTATTTAGAAAAAGGCCCAGGTATTATTAAAGTTTTGGATAAATATACCAATGATATTAATAATAAAAAGTTTGATATTAAAGGTCCTATCAATGAGAATTTTATAGGTTGTTGGTCTCTTGATAATCATTCACTAATGGATAATATTGTTAATTTTTTTGAGAATAATAAGCAAAAACAAGGTCCTGGAAGGGCTGAGGGTATAGTTAATTTAGATCATAAGAGTTCCGTTGATGTAACAATACTACCATCTGATTTAGAAAAAAATGGTTATAATATTTTCAAAGATTATTCTGATATTTTGTGCGGTCTGTATAATGATTATAAGGCCAGTTTTAAAATTTTACCAAAAATGAATGTATATTTATCAAATTTAAATATTCAAAAATACAATACAGGTGGACATTATCAAGGTTTTCATACTGAGAGAACAGGAAAAGAGTCAATGCATAGAATGTTTGCATGGATGACCTATTTAAATGATGTTGATGATGGAGGCGAAACATATTTTCCTCATTATGATCTGAGATTTAAACCAGAAAAAGGTAAGACTCTTATTTGGCCTTCAGATTGGACGCATGCTCATTGTGGTGAAATTGTTAAATCTGGAGAGAAATATATTATTAATGGTTGGTTTGAGTTAATTCAATCATAGCTCAATTTTAGGATTATTATTTATGTCATTACAAAAAGATTTAAATAAATTATTAGAGATTTATCATAAAAAAGATTTCGAATTATTAAATACAGAGTCAGAGAAATCTATTTCAAAACATGGTTTTAATACTGAATTAAATAATTTTTTAGGTGTATCTTTCTTAATGCTTCAAAAACATGAAGAAGCTTCACAAGTTTTTGAAGAGTTGATTGAAAAAAGTCCTAATTTTTCTCAAGCATATATAAATCTTGGTGTAATTTATCAAACTCAAAAAAAATTTGAAAAGGCAAAAGAGTTATACTTAAAGGCGGTAGATCAAAAGGATATAAATGATCAAGTTAAGGCTACCGCATACAAAAACCTAGGCAGTATGGCTATGGGTCAAAATGAATATGATAATGCTGCAAAATTTTATTTTAGTTCTCTTGAGCTTGAAGATAGCGATGTTATTACAAATATTGGATTAGGCAATGCTTTAAATCTTATAAATAAACCAAAAGAGGCTATAATTTATTATGAAAAGGCATTGGAACTAGACCCTGACCTTGAAAAAAATAACCCTACGCAATATGAAGAAATGTCCTATGCTTTAGGAGTTTGTTACAAGGAAGAAGCAAATTTTATTAAAGCCGCAGAATATCTGAAAGTTATAAAATTAGGCTTTGAATCAAATAAAGAAGAATTTAACTATAAAGTTGAAAGTGAAATATCAAAAAAAGACCAAGAAAACTTTATAAAAATGTGGAATATTCAAGATAATAGTATTTCCGATGATTTAATTAATTTTTTTGATAATAATCCTGCCTTACAAAATCCCGGTAGAAGTTATAAAGGTATGGGAGATAGTAAAGAAGATAAAGATTCAATGGATGTAACTATAAGGCCTGAATTAGTAAGTAAAAATAAAGTTATTTCAAATTATATAAAATATTTAAATCATTTTGCTAATGAATATTGCGAAGAATATGAGATTGTAAAATATATACCTCTACAAATGGGGGCATTTAATATTCAAAAATATAATACGGGTGGACACTTTAAATCAGTTCATAGTGAAAGAATGTCCAAAAAAAATATGTATAGAGTGTTTGCATGGATGACTTATTTAAATGATGTTGATGACGGAGGTGAAACCTTCTTTTCACATTATGATATCAGCATCAAACCAAGGAAGGGAAGAACTATTATATGGCCAGCCGAATGGACACATGCACATAAAGGTGAAGTGGTTAATTCTGGCGAAAAATATATAATAACTGGCTGGTTTGATATGAGATGGGGTTAAAAAAAATTACTTTGCTATTGATATTTTAAAACAAACACCCATATAAATAATATTAAAAAATGGGAGATTTTATATGTTTATAGATGGTATTTCTGGAATGACATTGTCCAACAATGTATTAAGAATTCAAGTTGCTAGAATAGATGCTAAGGGTGAAACATCCACAGAGGACATCTTTTTGCCTGCAAGCAATATTAATAACTTTGTTAATGCGCTTGTTGAGGGAGTAAAAGGACTTAATGAGCAATTAGAATCAGAAAACAAAGATGATACTGCTAAGGATAGTGGCGACAAGAAAAACAGTAAAGATAAGAAAGAAAAAGCTTCTTTGACTGATCTTGATGATAAATCTAAATAAATACAAATTCTGCATACTGCTATTATCTTTTATATCTTTTGCAGATGATTTGAATTCGAAATCGCTGAATGAAATTTTTTCAATCGCGGTTGATTCAGCTTCAGTTGAACCAAACGTTGTAGCTGGCAAAAGTGATATTCTTTCAGCTGAAGCTGAACTAAGTGCTTCAAGAAGAGCCCGATTGCCTGTCTTTAACGCTTCAATCATTAATTCTCTTACAATTGATAGGAAAATTAGTGATCAAAGTTCATTAAGAAAACTTGAGGATGAAGGTTTAGATCTAAGATTACAGTTAGTCCAGCCTATTTTTACAGGATTTAAAATTCAATCAGATATAAATAGAAATAGAGCAAGATTATCTGGTTTTTCCTTGGAATCTCAAAAAATATTTAGCGAAACTATCATTGAGTCGATTATTGCATACATGAACTATAGCAGGGCAATTAATTTGAAATCTCAATTTGACAATACATTAAAAAGAGCAAAAGAGATCTTTGAACTTGAGAAAATGAGATATAATGCTGGAGCAACAGATTTAACGATATTTTCTCAAGCAAGAGTAAAATTGAGTGAAATCCAACTTCTTTCTAATATTATTCAAAGTGAGCTGATAGAATCTCAAGCTATATTTAATAGATTTTATCCTAACGAACCTAAGCCGATTGAAAAATTAGAAAGTTTCCGTAATTTTGATTTTAAAGATGTATTTGGAACAAATGAAAGTTATGAATTAGGTATTGCTCGTGTAGATTTAGATGCTGCTCAAGCAGATTTACTGAAAGCAAGAGGTGACAGGCTGCCTTCAATAGCGCTAACTGTTTCTGGAGTGCTTTATGATGTTGATGGAAGTGATCAAGAAGACGATGAATATGATATTGAAGGAGGTCTTCAAGCTAATTGGCAAATACTAGACTTTGGAGCTAATCGAAAAAGAGTTTCTTCAAAAAATTCAATAGTAAAAGCTTCTAAATACAGAATTACTTATCAAAAAAGAATAGATGAGGTTCAAAAGTTAAGTTTGCTATCATCAATTGCCTCTTTAAAGAAACAACTAGATGAGCAATATAATGTTCTTGATGATTTGGATAGTCAGTCAAGTCTTATGGAGGCACAACTTAAATCATCAAATTTCAGTGGAATTGCGTTGATGGATCTTTTATATCAAAGAGATCAGATACAAAGAAGTGTTGATTATTTAGAGGGTCAGTATATTGAAGCAAACTTAAGATTTAAGTTAATATATCAAGAACTTATTGATTTTGTGATCAGAGAGTCTGATTAGGCAATTTATATCTAGTTTTCAATATTACTTCATTATTAAGCTTGTATTATCATAAAGAATAACCATATGTTAATGTATTGGAGGAAGGTTTTATATGACTGACTATAAAAATCATTGGTTTTGGGGTCCTATAATTAGCAATAAAGGCTTATATTCACAAGTTGCGCTTGGTAGTGTTTTTATTAACTTATTTGCTCTTGTAACTGCTTTTTATATTATGACAGTATACGATAAGATTCTGCCAAATTTTGCTACTGACTCATTAATAGCACTTGCTATTGGAGTAATTATTGTTTTCATTTTTGATTATGCAATGAAAATGTTACGAACATATTACATTGACATTGCTGGAGCATCAATAGATCGTTCCGTTGGCGATAGAATTTTTCAAAAAATGACTGAACAAGATACCGGCGTAACTGATACTAGTGAAAAGCGTAAAGCATTAGGGGCATTATCTATGGTTGTAAAAGAATTCGATGCTCTTAAAAATATTTTTACTTCTGCGTCTTTAAATACTTTTATTGATTTACCTTTTATGCTCTTTTTTATAGGAATTATTTTTTCTATCGGTGGTATGGTAGGTTTTGTTCCTCTCACAATAGTTGTAGTTGTAATATTATTTAGCGTATTTTTTCAACCCTTATTGAAGCGTTTTACTGTTTCAAATTATGATGCAAATTTAGATAAATATTCAGTTCTGGCAGAACTTCTTAGTAACATAGACACTGTAAAAGCAATAGCAGGCGGAAAAAAATTAAAAAATGATTGGCGAAAAAGTGTTGATGAACACTCTTTGACGGGATTAAAAGCAAGACTTATTACTGCTGCTTCAACCAATTTTACCTCGACTGGTATGCAATTTAGCTCCCTTGGAATAGTTTTTATGGGTGTTTATCTTGTTGCAGAACAAGAAATCTCAACAGGTGCTTTAATTGCTTGTGTCATTCTGTCAGGTAGAACTCTTGCTCCTTTAGCTCAATTTAGTCAAACATTGGGGGGATTAAACACAGCATTGAAATCATATTCCACGATTAATAATTTGATGAATGTTATTTCTCTTGAAGAAAGCAAACAAGATCAAGTTACATTAGATAAATTTGAAGGGTCAGTATCATTTAAGAATGTTACTTTTGGATACCCGGATCAAAATTCTAATGTATTTGAAAATTTTAATCTTGATATAAAGGCAGGTGAACGAATAGCCATCATGGGGCCAGTAGGTTGTGGAAAAACAAGTTTAATTAGCCTGATTCTTGGATTAAATAAGGCACAAAAGGGATATGTTTTAATTGATAATCTTGATGTTAATAGTATTCGTCAGGACGATTTAAGAAGAAATATTGGCGTTATTCTTCAAAATGTTCAATTATTTAAAGGTACAATAGAGGATAATATTAAAATTAATGCAGAGAATTCAACTAATGAAGAATTTTTTGCTGCTTCACGATTATCACTTGTAGAAGATTTTGCAGGTAAACTGCCTGATGCTTACAAATTTAAACTTCACGACTCAGGGCAGGGCCTATCTGGAGGTCAGAAACAGTCAATTTGTTGGGCAAGAGCAATAATTAATCAACCAAATTTATTAATACTTGATGAACCAACCTCAGCAATGGATATGGATAGTGAAAGCAGAATCTTAAATAATCTAGATGGTTTTTTTAATGAGAGAACAGTCCTATTTTGCACTCACAGAAGATCATTTCTTAGTAAAGCAACAAGGGTGATTATAATTGATGATGGTGGTATAGCGTTAGATATGCCAGCAAAAGAATATCTTGAGAAAACATCTTCAGTTCAAAATATTAAAGAAATAAAAGGTAAATAATGACTAGAGCTAAAGATAAACTTAAGATATTTTTTGCTAAAATAAAAAATTTAACAGAAAACTTAATTGAAAATGGTTCATCATATTTTTATAAGTTAATTTCTTTATCAAGAAGTTTTTTTACGGCTCGTTTTGATCTCATTGATAACGAAGCGCTGTTAGAG